>Ga0222426_100055_pt1 | contig 212042 bp, 181 predicted proteins | sample 2B50Ametagenome_FD_180087 | JGI IMG/M metagenome (GOLD analysis project Ga0222426, IMG submission 180087) | Enriched microbial communities from leaf-cutter ant dump, University of Wisconsin, Madison, United States - 2B50A (version 2) | ecosystem: Environmental > Terrestrial > Nest > Insects...
AAGCTGCTGGACCATTTCCAGTCGACGGCTAAAGGTCAATCGGGCGTGCTTATGAATGTTCATCCGGCCGGTCTCCTGAGAATACTGGGTGTTGTGGTGACTTCCAGTTTCTCAAATCCGGTTCGGAGGAACCATGCATACAACCTATTGAAACTTCACACCTAGGGCTGCAGAATCATCTTCACCGACACGATCACCGCCATGGCCACCATCAGGATGCGGATCAGCTGGTGGCCGCGCGTGACGACCAGCCGGGCGCCGATGGTGCCGCCCACCCATTGGCCGGCCAGCATGGGCAGCCCGAAGGACCAGACGATGTTGCCGTGCAGGGCGAAGAAGATCACCGCCGCCAGGTTGCTGCACAGGTTCAGCAGCTTGGCGTGCGCCGTGGCCTTGACCAGGTTCATGCCCAGCAGGGTCACGAAGGAGATCGCCAGGAACGTCCCCGTGCCGGGGCCGAAGAACCCGTCGTAGAAACCGATCAGCGGCGCCAGCGTCGCCGCGTACAGCGCCATGGTGATGCGTTCCGTGCGGTCTTGCGCGCCGACCTTGGGCGAGAGCAGGAAGTACAGGGCAAAGCCGATCAGCAGGATGGGGATGATCTGTTTCAGCACGCTGCTGTCGATCCGCGTCAGGGCGATGCCGCCGGCCAGCGACCCCAGGAAGGTCCCCAGCATCATCCAGCGGCTGCGCCGCAGGTCGATCTGCCGCATGCGCAGGAAATGGAGCGTCGCCGCCGTGGACCCGGCAATGCCGCCGATCTTGTTGGTGGCGATCGCCGCCCCGGGCGGCAGCCCGACGGCCAGCAGCGCCGGGATCGTGATCAGGCCGCCCCCGCCCGCGATGGCGTCGATGGTGCCGGCCAGCATGGCCACGAAGAACAGCAGGACGGCGATGTCGAAAGTGATTTCCATGATGGCGCGGGATGAGAGGCCGGCGAGCAGGCGGTGGGCCGATGCTGCCGATCAGCACGCCCCGCGCAGTGTGCGCGGCCCGAGGAGACGGGCGGTCACATCATACGCGCGTATCAGGGGTTTGGCTTGGGGCGTTCAGTGGCTCACTTGCCTCCCCGCTGGCGGCCCTCCAGTCGGCGGACTCCAAGCAAACCTCCTGAAGGAGGCATGTCCCGGCCCGCCCCTGGAGCGTGGAAAACCACGGACACCGAGGATCACCGCTTGGCGATGTCCGCCTGCGCCTGCTTCACCAGGTCGGTCCCGATCTGCTTGGCCCACTTGTCGAACACCGGCTGCGTCGCCTTGGCGAACGCATCGATCTGCTCCGGCGACAGCACCGTCACCTTCACCCCATGGCCCTCGATCTCCTTCAGCAGCGAATCGTCCGTATTCGTCACACCCTTGCGCGCGATGACCAGCTCCTTGCGGCCCGCCTCGATCGCCGCCTCGCGCACGATCTTGCGGTCGGCCTCGGTCCACGAATTCCAGACATCCTTGTTCACCACGAAAATCAGCGGATCGGCCACGTAGTTCCACAGGCTCAGGTATTTCTGGCCCACGTCATAGAGCTTCGCGCCCGCATAGATCGACAGCGGATTCTCCTGCCCGTCCACCGCGCCGCTGGCCAGCGCCGGCTGCGCGTCGGCCCAGCTCATCTGCGTCGGATTGGCGCCCAGGGCGGTGAACGTATCGATGTACAGCGGCGAACCGACGACCCGCAGCTTCATGCCCTTGATGTCCGCCGGCGCCTTGACCTCGCGCACCGAATTCGACAGCTGGCGATAGCCGTTCTCGCCCCAGGCCAGCGGCACCACGCCCTTCTTGGACAGGATCTCGAACAACTGCTCGCCCACCTTGCCCTGCGTCAGCGCATCGATGGCGGGGTAGTCCGGCATCAGGAAAGGCAGGGAAAACAGGTTCAGCTCCTTCACCTGCGGCGACCAGTTGATCGTCGAGCCGATCGCCATGTCGATCACCCCCTGGCGGATCGCCGTGAACTCGCGCGTCTGGTCGCCCTGCACCAGCGAAGTGCCCGGATAGACCTTGATGTTGATGCGGCCGTTGGTGCGCTCGCGCACCAGATCGGACCAGATCACCGCCCCCTGGCCCCAGGGGAAATTGGTGCCCACCACGATGGACAGCTTGTACTCGGATTTATAGTCGGCCGCCTGGGCCGGCAGCACAGTCGCCAGGGCCGTGACGGCCAGGGCGGCAGCGCCGATCAGTCGTGTGAAACGCATGGTTCAGTCTCCTCTCCACAAAGTAGGCAGTCATCCGACCGCTCAAAATATAGTCAACCCCCGATCTGCGCCCGGCACCCGCCCATGGACGCCCTACTACCAACAAACATCCCATCCCCATCCGCACACCGTCATCCGCAAACCCTCCGCACATCACCTCCGCAGCCCCCCTCCCTTCGTCAGCCGGGGCGCGCAGGAGCCAGGGGGCCAGGGGCACTGTTGGAGCCCACCCCCCACCTCCGGCGCAGCCGCAAAATCGCGACCTGTGCCCCTGGCCCCCTGGCTCCTGCACACCCCGGCGAGCTCTCAGCAAGCACCAAGACGAGCTCTCAGCAAGCACCAAGACGAGCTCTCAGCAAGCACCAAGACGAGCTCTCAGCAAGCGCCAAGACGAGCTCTCAGCAAAGCACACCCGAGACCGCCCCCCCCCCAGAAGACTCAATATCCCAGATAATGCGGCAACCAAAGCGCCAACTGCGGAAAAACCACCACCAGCACCAACGCACAAAGCATCCCCCCCACCAGCCACAGCACCCAAGGCACCGTGCTCTCCATCGGAATCTGCGCAATCTTGCTGGACACCATCAAATTCACCGCCACCGGCGGCGTAAACTGCCCCACCGCCACCATCAACGTCAGCACCACCCCCAGCCACACCAGATCCCAACCGAACGCCAGCGCCACCGGCTGGATCAGCGGCACGAAAATCAGAAAAATCGAAATCCCGTCCAGGAACATCCCCGCCACAATCAGCAGCAGAATCAACAGCGTCAAAACCCCGTACTCGCCCAGCCCCGAATCCACGATCGCATGCGTGATCGGATCAATGATCGACAACGTCGACAGCGACCACGCGAAAATCCCCGCCAGCGTCACGATCATCATGATCACCGCCGACAACTCCCCCGCCTCGCGCAGAACCGGAAACAGATCCCGCCAGCGCATCGTCCGGTGGACGAACATCCCGATGAACAGCCCATAGAACACCGCCACCACCGCCGCCTCCGTCGGCGTGAAATAGCCCATCCGCATCCCGCCCAGAATGATGACCGGCGCCGCCAGCCCGGGGATCGCCTCGAACAGACTGCGCCAGAACGGCGGCCGGGGCTCCTTGCGCGCCTCCGCGCCCATCCCGTGGCGCCGCGCCAGCCAGACCGCCGGAATCATCAGCCCGATGCCCGCCAGGATGCCCGGCACCATCCCGGCCGCGAACAGCGCCGGCACCGAAGCCTGCGGCACCAGGATCGAATACACGATCATCGCGATCGACGGCGGAATCAGGATGTCGGTCGCCGCGCCCGCCGCCACCACACTCGCCGAATAGGCGCGCGGATAGCCTGCCCGGTTCATCGCGCCGATCATGATGGCGCCCACCGCCGCCGCGCAGGCCGGACCCGAACCCGAAATGCCTCCCAGGAACATCGCCACCGCGATCGCCACCAGCGCCAGCATCCCCGGCCCGTTGCCCGTGATCGACTGCGCCAGCCGCACCAGCTTGGCCGCCACCCCCGAGCGGTCGAAAATCGAGCCCACCAGCACGAACATCGGAATCGCCAGCAGCGGGTATTTCGCCAGCCCCGCGTAGAAGCTCTGCGACACCGCCATCAGGCCGAACCAGTGCGTATCCGGATTGGCCAGGGCGATCGCCAGCGTGCCGGCCCCGCCCAGCGCCACCCCCACCGGCACCCCGATGGCCATCAGCACGACGAACAGCGCGAACAGCAGCGTGGCGATCATCGGCCGGCCTCCCAGGTGCGGCGCAGCATGCCCGCCAGGCGCAGCGTGATCACCGCCGACAGCACCGGCAGCCACATCGAATACCACCAGGTCGGCACCCCGATCGCGGGCGACGTGTCGCCCCAGTTGAACTCATCCAGCGCCATGCGCGCCAGCATGACCGTCAGGCCGACGAAAAACAGCAGGCAGGCGGAATCGGACACCAGCGCCATGCGCCGCTGGCGGGCCGGCGGGCCGTTGTCGGCCAGCAGCTCGATGCGGATGTGCAGGCGGCGCACGAAGGCGGACGAGCCCGCGCTCATGGTGAGCACGACCAGCAGGAAGATGGAGATCTCCTCGGTCCACGCGAAAGACTCGTCGCTCAGGTAGCGCACGATCACGTTGGCCAGCGTGATGCACGCCAGCGCGGCCAGGCTGAGGACCGTGAGCCAGTCCTCGAAGCGCAACGACACCCGCAAGGGCGGGTCCGGCGGCGGCGTGTAGACGGGGATGGGGGCCGGCTCGGTGGTGTGATCGTCGGGCATGAAGGCGGCGGCTGTGGTCCAAACCCCTGAATCCTACTGCGGAATGGGGACTTTGCCAGTCCGGGACATCCCGCGTGTCGGGCGCCGCGCCGGCCCGCCGCCCTCGCCGCCGGCCGAAATGAAACGGGATACACTGGATCCCTGTTCCAGGTTTCCTCCCAGGCCCGTCCCGTGAATGCCCCCCTCACCGCGCCCGCGCGCGCCGCTTCCTCCGCTGCCCAACCCACTGCCGGCCGCAATGGCGCCGAAGTCCTGCTGGACACCCTGATCGCCCTGGGGGTCGACACGGTGTTCGGCTATCCGGGCGGCGCCGTGCTGCCGCTCTATGACGCCCTCTATGCCGAGCCGCGCATCCGGCACGTCCTGGTGCGCCACGAGCAGGCGGCCATGCACGCCGCCGAAGGCTATGCGCGCTCCACCGGCCGCCCCGGCGTGGTCTTCGTGACCTCCGGGCCGGGCATGTCCAACACCACCACCGGGCTGCTCGACGCCTTGTGCGACTCCATCCCGGTGCTGTGCGTCAGCGGCCAGGTCGCCACCGGCGCCATCGGCACCGATGCCTTCCAGGAATGCGATGCCGTCGGCATTTCCCGCCCCGTCACCAAGTGGAACGCCCAGGTGCGCCGCGTCGAGGACGTGGCCAGCCTCGCGGCCAAGGCCCTGCGCCTGACGCGCGCAGGCCGGCCGGGGCCCGTCCTGCTGGATTTCCCCAAGGACCTGCAGATCGCGCTGGTGCCGCCCGAAAGCCAGGCGCCGGCCCTCGAGCCCGAGGCGGGCGTCGAGACGCTGTCGCCGGCGGCCGAGGCGGCCATCAAGCGCGCCGCGGCCCTGATCGCCAAGGCACGCCGCCCCGTGTTCTACGGCGGGGGCGGCCTGATCAATTCGGGGGTGGACGCCTGCCACGCCTTCCGCTCCCTGGTGCAGGAGACCGGCGCGCCCTGCACCCTCACGCTGATGGGCCTGGGCGCCTACCCGGCCGGGGATCCCCAGTTTCTGGGCATGTTGGGCATGCACGGCACGCTGCAGGCCAATCTCGCCATGCACCATGCCGACCTCATCATCTGCGCGGGCGCCCGGTTCGACGATCGCATCACCGGCCGGCTGTCGGATTTCTGCCCGCACGCCGACAAGATCCACCTGGACATCGACCCGGCCTCGATCAACAAGGTCGTGCGGGCCGACGTGGCGCTGGTGGGCGACTGCTACACCCTGCTGCGCGCCCTGCACAAGGAACTGGGCCAGTATCCGCTGGAATCCGGCCGCCTGGAAGAATGGTGGCAGCGCATCGGCGTGTGGCAGGCGCGCGACTGCCTGAAGGTCGAGCCCTCGGACGAGGTCATCCTGCCGCAGGACCTGATGCAGCGCATCGACGGCCTGCTGGCCGGGCGCGACGCCATCGTGTCCACCGACGTGGGCCAGCACCAGATGTGGGCCGCCCAGTACATCCGCCGCGACAAGCCCAACCGCTGGCTGACCTCGGGCGGCGCCGGCACCATGGGCTACGGCCTGCCGGCGGCCATCGGCGCCCAGATCGCGCATCCGGACAAGCCCGTGGTCTGCGTCAGCGGCGACGCGTCGGTGCTGATGAACATCCAGGAGCTCGCCACCGCCATGCAGCACCGCGCGCCGGTCAAGCTGATCCTGTGCAACAACGGCCACATGGGCATGGTGCGCCAGTGGCAGGAACTGATCCACGAGGGACGCTACAGCCACAGCTACAACGCCTCGATCCCGGATTTCGTCGCCCTGGCGTCGGCCTTCGGCTGGGGCGCCGCCCGGGTCGAACACCCGCGCGGCCTGGATGCGGCGCTGGCGGCCTGCATGGCGCACGACGGCCCGTACTTCCTGGACGTGGCCGTGGTGCCGCTGCAGAACTGCTTTCCCATGATGCCGGCCGGCTACGGCCACCAGCAGGTCATGCTGTCCGAGGACACCTGGTACGTCGAGGAATAGCGCCGGCCGCGCGGGCCGGCGCGGTCAGACGCAGCGCCCGCCGTCGACCTCCAGGCAGGCGCCGGTGATGAACGCCGCCTCGTCCGAGGCCAGGTAGAGGCAGGCATTGGCCACGTCCTCGGGGGTGGAGAACCGGCCCAGCGGGATGCCGGCCGTGAATTTTGCCCGGTTTTCGGGGGTGTCGGGCACCCCCATGAATTCTCCCAGCAGGCCGGTGGCGCCGACCACCGGATTCACGCAATTGACGCGGATGCGGTCCGGGCCGAGCTCGGCCGCCATGGACCGGCTGGTCGTCACCACGGCGCCCTTGGTGCCGTTGTACCAGGTCAGCCCCGGGCGCGGCCGGATCGCGGCCGTCGAGGCGATGTTCACGAAGACCCCGCCGCCGCGTTGGCGGAAATGCGGCACGAAGGTGTGGGCGCTGAGGAAGATGCTTTTGACGTTGATGGCGTAGATGCGGTCGAATTCCACCTCGGGGACCTCCAGCATGGGGCGGTTGCGGTGCGTGGCGCCCGCGTTGTTGACCACGATGTCCACCCCCGGATAGTGGCCGAGCGCCGCCGCGAGCAGGTCCTGCATGCTGGCGGCGCTGGACACGTCCACGTGGGCGAACTGCGCCTGGCCGCCGGCGGACCGGATCTGCCCGACCGTTTCCTCGCCGGCCGGGTCGTTGATGTCCGCCACCACGACGCGGGCGCCCTCGCGGGCGAAGGTGGCGGCGATGCCGCGGCCGAATCCGGACCCGGCGCCGGTGACGATGGCGACTTTGTTTTCCAGGCGCATGAGGTCTCCTTGGTGTGCGTCGTGTGTCGGTGTCATTCCACCACGCCGTGGCGGATGGCGATGGTCTTGAGGGCCGTGAATCCCAGCAGGGCCTCGAAGCCTTTCTCGCGGCCGTAGCCGCTGGCCTTGACCCCGCCGAACGGCAGTTCGACCCCGCCGCCGGCCCCGTAGTTGTTGATGAAGACCTGGCCGCAGCGCAGTTGCCGCGCCAGCCGCATCTGGCGCGCCCCGTCGCGCGTCCAGACGCCGGCGACCAGGCCGTAGGGCGTGTCGTTGGCCAGCGCCAGGGCCTCGGATTCGGTGCGGAAGGGCTGGACCACCAGGACCGGGCCGAAGATCTCCTCGCGCACCAGCACGCTGTCGGGCGGCACGTCGCGAAACAGCACGGCCTCCTGGTAGTAGCCGCCGGACGGCGCCTGCGGCAGGATCGTGCCCCGGGCCGCCTCGGTCAGGCCTTCGGCACGGGCCTCGGCCAGCAGCTCGCGCACGCGCCCGGCCTGCTTTTGATTGATCAGCGGACCCAGGTCCGGTTCGGCCGAGGCCGGACCCGCCCGCAGGCCGCGAAAGCGCTCGGCCAGGCGCGCCAGCAGGGTCTCGTAGCAGCCTTCCTGCACCAGCAGGCGGCTGCCGGCCGAGCAGGTCTGGCCGCTGTTCTGGATGATCGCGTTGACGAGCACCGGCAGCGCGGCGTCCAGGTCGGCGTCGTCGAAGACCAGCTGCGGGGATTTGCCGCCGAGCTCCAGCACGGCCGGACAGTGGTGGCGCGCCGCGGCCTCGGCCACGCGCTGGCCGGTCTGCGTGGACCCGGTGAAGGAAATGTGGTGGATGCCCGGGTGGGCGCTGAGCGCGGCCCCCGCCTCGTGGCCGTAGCCGGTGACCACGTTCAGGGCGCCGGCCGGAAAGCCCACCCGGGCGGCGAGTTCGGCCAGGTACAGGATGGACAGGCTGGCGTCCTCGGCGGGCTTGACCACGCAGGCATTGCCCGCGGCCAGCGATGCCCCGACGCTGCGGCCGAAGATCTGCACCGGATAGTTCCAGGGGATGATGTGGCCGGTCACGCCGTGCGGCTCGCGCACGGTCATGACGGTGTAGCCGGTCTCGTAGGGCAGGGTGTCGCCGTGCAGCTTGTCGCAGGCCCCGGCGTAGAACTCGAAATACCGGGCCAGGGCCAGCACGTCGTTGCGCGCCGTTTGCTGCGGCTTGCCGGTGTCGCGGGCCTCGATGGCGGCCAGCTCGTCGGCGTGCTTCAGCACGGCGCGCCCCCAGTCGGCCAGCAGCCGGCCGCGGTCGCGGGCGCAGGTGCGCGCCCAGGGGCCGTCCAGGCTGTCGCCCATGGCGGCGCTGGCGGCGGCCACGGCCCGGTCGATGTCCCCGGCCGCGCCGCGGGCGATCTCGTCGTAGGGCAGCCCATCGGACGGATCGATGACCGGCAGCGTGCGGCCGTCCTCGGCCGGATGGCGGGTGTTGGCGATGAAGTGGTATGCGGGCATGAGGGTTTTCCTGTCGCGGGATCCAGGTACCGGTGCGAAGGGCGCCGGCCGGGCCGTGGGGCTTGTGTTTCCGGGGTGTCCGATGTCGTCCCGGACATCATAAGGCAGCGGCCAATCGCGCGGGAGGCCCGGCATTGCTGGATATCCCTAGGCTTGTCCGCGTTGCAGGCGTGGATCGCTTCGTGTTAGAACTTTACGGGTCCAGGAACCGGCCGGAAGTCCCGCGAACCGGGGGGGCACACGAATCATCACAGGGAGACATCATGCACCACGGAAAACGACTCGCCGGCTGGCTGGCGGCCGCCGCACTGGCCGGATTGACGGCTACGGCGCCGGTACTGGCCCAGACGACGCTGAAAATGGCCTATGCCCTGTCTGAAAACTCGCACTACGGCGCTGGCGCGACGGCCTTTGCCAAGTCCCTGGAAGCCAGCGCGCCGGACTTCAAGATCCAGCAGTTTCCCAACAGCCAGCTGGGTGGCGAACGCGAGGTCATCGAGGGCCTGCAGCTGGGCACCATCGACCTGGCCATCGTCTCCACGGGCGCGACGCTGAATTTCGTGCCGCAGACCGGGGTGTTCGACATTCCCTTCCTGTTCCGCGACCTGGCGCATGCACGCAAGGTGATGGACGGCAAGATCGGCCAGGAGATGCTGGCCGAGTTCCCCAAGCGCGGCCTGATCGCGCTCGCCTGGGGCGAGCAGGGCTTCCGCCACCTGACCAACAACGTCCGCCCGGTCAAGGAGCCGGCCGACATCAAGGGCCTGAAGATCCGCACGACCGAAAATCCCATCCACATCGCCGCCTTCCGCCAGCTGGGCGTGCTGGCCACCCCCATGGCCTGGCCCGAGGTCGCCACGGCCCTGCAGCAGGGCACCATCGACGGCCAGGAAAACCCCCTGTCGGTGATCGTGTCGGTCAAGATGTGGCAGCTGCAAAAATACCTGTCCCTGACCGCGCACGTCTACGGGCCGGCCCTGGTGCTGATGTCGCCCTCGGTCTACGACGGCCTGTCCGACGCCGACAAGGCCAGTTTCAAGGCGGCCGGCGTGGCCAGCGCCAAGGCCATGCGCCAGTACGTCGACCAGGTCGAGAAAGACGGCATCGAGACCCTGAAGGCCAACGGCATGCAGGTCAATACGGTGGACCACGCCGCCTTCGTCAAGGCCGTCGAGCCGGTCTATCCCCAGTATTACAAGCAGTTCGGCAAGGATCTTGTCGAATCCATCCGTGATACGCAGTAATTGATCCATGACTGTGTTGAGGCTGATTGATCGGGGTCTGTCCCGCGGGGTGTCCTGGGTGGCCCAGGGCCTGTTGTGGTCGGCCGTGGGCGCCGGTTTCTACCAGGTGCTGGCGCGCTTCGTGCTGGAATCCCCCTCGGCCTGGTCCGAGGCCTGGACCCGGGCCGCGGTCATCTGGGCCGTCATGCTGGGCATGGCCCTGGCGTTTCGCCAGGGCGCCATGCTGGGCGTGGACCTGCTGCACAACCTGCTGGCGCCGCGCCGCGCCCGCCTGCTGGAACACGGCGTCCTGGTGATCGTGGTCGCGTTCCTGGGCTTCCTGGTCTGGATCGGCGCCGACATGACCTGGCGGGTGCGCTTCCAGAGCACGCCCAGCCTGGGCGTGTCGATCTCCTGGATCTATCTCTCCATCCCGATCGGGGCGCTGCTGGCCCTGTTCGGCGCCTTGGCCTACTGGGCCGAGGACGTCCGCGTTCCCTACGTCGAAACGGTCTAGGAGCTGGCCATGTCGCAATTGATGGTCATCTCCATGCTGCTGTTCTTCGGCCTGACCGTGCCGGTGGCGGTGTCCATCGGCCTGGCCTCCATGGTCGGCGTGGGCTATGACGGACACCTGACCTGGCTGGTCATCGCCCAGCAGCTGTATGCCTCCCTGGACAAATATCCCCTGGTCGCCGTGCCGTTCTTCATCCTGGCCGGCAACCTGATGGAGGAAGGCGGGATTTCCGAACGCATGGTCGAGTTCGCCAAGAGCGTGGTGGGCGGGGTGCAGGGCGGCCTGGCCTGCAGCTGCGTGCTGACCTGCATGATCTTCGCGGCGGTGGCCGGATCCAGCGTGGCCACGACTTTCGCCGTGGGGTCCATCCTGATCCCGGCCATGGTCAAGCACGGCTACCCGACGCCTTTCGCCGCGTCCCTGCAGGCCTCGGCCGCCGAGCTCGGCGTCATCATCCCGCCCTCGATCCCCATGATCCTGTATGCCGTGTCCACGGATACGTCCGTGGGCGAGGTCTTCATTTCCGGCATCGGCCCGGGCATCCTGATCGTGCTGGGCCTGATGGCCTACGTCTGGCTGTACGCGCGGCGCAACGGCCTGGGCAAGCGCGACGGCGAGAACCGCCTGCCGGTCTGGACGGCCTTCCGGAAAGCCTGGTGGGCCTTGCTGATGCCGGTGATCATCCTGGGCGGCATCTACGGCGGCGTCTTCACGCCCACCGAGGCCTCGGCCGTGGCCGTGGTCTACGCGCTGTTCGTGGGTGTCTTCATCTACCGCCGGCTGAACCTGTCCACGCTGGGCCGCACTTTCCACCGCTCGGTGGTGTCCACCGCCATCATCATGTTCATCATCGCCAACGCGGGCGTGTTCGGCTTCCTGCTGAACCGCGCCGGCGTGCCGATGATGCTGGGCGAATGGCTCAGCCACCTGTTCGGCAGCGAGGTCACCTTCCTGCTGGGCGTGAACGTGGCGCTGTTCATCATCGGCATGTTCATCGAGACCTCCGCCTCCATCGTCGTGCTGGCCCCGCTGCTGCTGCCGGTGGCCATGCAGTTCGGCGTCGATCCGGCGCATTTCGGCGTCATCATGGTGGTCAACCTGGCGCTGGGCATGGTCACGCCGCCCTTCGGCGTGAACCTGTTTGCCGCCTGCACGGTGGCCAAGGTGCCCATCGAACGCCTGATCCGGCCCCTGCTGCCCTTCGTCGGGGTCGTGCTGGCCTGCCTGATGGTGATCACCTACTGGCCCGACCTGTCGCTGTATTTCCGCGACCTGGTGTACCGCTAGCGGATCCGGCCCTCGCGTTTCAGAACGCGGGGCCGTCGTCGTCGGCAGCGGCTTTCTTGCGCGTGCCGCGCGCCGCGGGCTTGGCGGGTTTGGCCGCCTTGGTGGCTTTCGCGGTCCTGGCGGCCTTGGGGGCCGCCTTGGCCGTGCTGGCAGCGGCGGCCGTCTTGGCACTGGCGGACCGGGCCGTGCCGGCCTTGGCGCCGGTTTTGCCGTTGGCCGCCTTGGCGCCAGCCTTGGGCGTCCGGGCTTCGAACTCGAAACCGATCTTGCCGTCGGCCTGGCGCACCAGGTAGGCCTTGAACTTGCGGTTGGTGCGGCTGGACACGAAGCCGTCGAACAGGTCGGTCTTGCCGGTGGCCAGCAGCTGGGTCATCTGGGCGGCCGGGATCTCCTGTTGCAGGATGACCTTGCCGCTGCGGAAGGTGCAGGTCTTCTCCGGCCCGACCGCGTGCTCGCAGACGTAGTTCATGCCGTACTCGTAGACCTGGCCCTTGCATTTGGGGCAGGGCCCCAGCGGCGTCTGGCCGGAAAAGTCGACCGCCTCGGCGTCCTCGTCCTCTTTCTGGCCGAAATCGAATTCGAGCTTGAACTCGTCGCTGATGCGCAGCACCGCGGCGAACGGCCGGCCCATCTTGCTGATGAAGCCGGTCAGCGGGCCGAGTTCGCGTTTCTGCAGCAGTTCCTCGACCTCGGAAATCTCGAAGGTGCGCCCGCCCGGGTGCTTGCCGATCGAGAAGTCGCAGGCCGTGCAGGCGTAGCGCCGGTAGTTTTCCTTGACCACGCCGCCGCATTTCGGGCAGGGGGTCTCCAGGGTGGCGTAGTCGCCGGGCACCGTGTCGCGTTCGTATTCCTTGGCCCGCTTGACGATCACCTGCGTCATCTGCGCGATCTCGCGCATGAAGGACTCGCGGTCCAGCTGGCGCTGCTCGATCAGCTTGAGCTGATGCTCCCATTCGCCGGTCAGCTCCGGCGAGGTCAGCTCGTTGACCCCCAGGCCCGACAGCAGGGTCATGAGCTGGCGCGCCTTGGCGCTGGGGATCAGGTCGCGGCCCTCGCGGCGCAGGTAGCCCTCGTTGAGCAGCCCTTCGATGATGGCGGCCCGCGTCGCCGGGGTGCCCAGGCCGCGCTCGGACATGGCTTCGCGCAAGGCCTCGTCATCGACCAGCTTGCCGGCGCCTTCCATGGCCGACAGCAGGGTGGCCTCGTTGAAGCGCGCGGGCGGTTTGGTCGCCAGGCCGCGCGCCTCGATGTCCTCGGTGCGCACGCGCTCGCCTTCCGCCACCGCCACCAGGGATCCGTCCTCGCCCTGGGCCTCCCGGCCGTAGATGGCCAGCCAGCCCGGGGACACCAGGACCTTGCCCTCGGTCTTGAAGTGATGGCCCGAGACCTGGGTGATGCGCGTGGTGACGCGGAATTCGGCCGCCGGGAAGAACACCGACAGGAAGCGCCGGGCGATCAGCTCGTAGATCTTGAATTCCGCGTCGCTGAGCTCGCGGGGCACCTGCAGCGTCGGGATGATGGCGAAGTGGTCCGAGACCTTCTTGTCGTCGAAGATGCGCCGGTTGGGCTTGACCCAGCTCTGTTCCACGATCTGGGCGGCGAACGGCCGCACCGACCGGGCCACCCCCGAGTCGCTGGCGGACAGGACCTGCATGGTCTGCTGTACCGTGCCGACGTAGTCTTGCGGCAGGTAGCGCGAATCCGTCCGGGGATAGGTCAGGGCCTTGTGGCGTTCGTACAGGGTCTGGGCCAGCGCCAGGGTGGTCTTGGCCGAAAAGCCGAAACGCGAATTGGCCTCGCGCTGCAGGGTGGTCAGGTCGAACAGCGCTGGCGACATCTGGGTGCTGGGCTTGGATTCCTCGGACACCACGCCCGCCTGGCCGCGGCAGGCGCTGACGACGCTGTGCGCCGCACTGGCCGACCACAGGCGCGAATCGCGGGCGTCCGGGTCCTGTTCGTTTTTCTTGAAGCCGGGATCGAACCAGCGGCCTTCGTAGAGGCCCGCCGCCGCCACGAAGGTGGCGTGGACCTCCCAGTAGTCGCGGCTGACGAACTGCCGGATGCGGTCCTCGCGCTCCATGACGATGGCCAGGGTCGGCGTCTGGACGCGCCCGACGGGCGTCTTGAAGAAGCCGCCGTCCTTGCTGTTGAAGGCCGTCATCGCCCGCGTGCCGTTGATGCCGACCAGCCAGTCCGCCTCGGCGCGCGAGCGGGCGGCGGCCTCGAGGGGCTTCATCGTGTCGTCGTCGCGCAGGTTGGCGAAGGCCTCGCGGATGGCCGCCTGGGTCATGGACCGCAGCCACAGCCGCTGGATCGGTTTTTTCACCCCCGCGTACTGAATGATGTAGCGGAAGATCAGCTCGCCCTCGCGGCCCGCGTCGCAGGCATTGATGACCGCGCCCACGTCCTTGCGCTTGAGCAGCCTGACCAGCAGCTTCAGGCGCTCGGACGAGCGCTTGTCGGTGGGGCCGAGCTCGAATTGCGGGGGAATGACGGGCAGGTGGGCGAAACTCCATTTGCCGCGCACCGGGTCGTTGGGCGCCACCAGGCTGAGCAGGTGGCCGACGCTGGAAGAGAGGACGAACCGCTCGCTCTCGAAGTAGTCGCCCTCGCGGGTGAAACCGCCCAGCGCGCGGGAGATGTCCAGGGCAACCGACGGCTTTTCAGCAATAATCAGAGTTTTGGTCATGGGGTTCCATTGGTGGCCGTTTTACAACCACGATAGCGCGGATCATACGAGGGGGCTCCTCAGCATGCAAGTCGCCGCGCCCCGGTCCGCATGCGCCGGGCCCGCCTGGAGGCGGCGCCGACCGCCTGTTTGGCCGGGGGAAATGCTGGCTCTCCGTACCCGTGGCGGACCGGCGCAGGCGGACTGGCGATCGGCATGTCAGATCCTCAGCCCGCCGGTGACTTCGATCACGGCGCCGTTGATGTAGCTGGCCTCGTCGCTGGCCAGGAAGGCGTACAGATTGGCGACCTCCCGGGGCTGGCCGAGGCGGCGCAGCGGCACCTGGTCGCTCATCCGCGTCAGGACGGTGTCCGGCACGCTGTCGAGCATCGGCGTCTGGATGAAGCCGGGCGCCACGGCGTTGACGCGGATGCCCTTGGGGCCGAGCTCCCTGCACCAGGTCCGGGTGAAGCCGATGACGCCGGCCTTGGCGGCGGCGTAGTTGGTCTGGCCGAAATTCCCGTCCAGGCCCACCACCGAGCTGGCGTTCAGGATCACGCCGGCGCCGCGCTCGATCATGCCGGGGACGACGGCCTGGGCGGTGTTGAAGACGCCTTTGAGGTTCACGTCGATCACGGCGTCGAACTGCGCCTCGGTCATTCTCTCGAAGCGCGCATCGCGCGTGATGCCGGCGTTGTTCACCAGGATGTCGATCCGGCCGAACCGGTCCAGGGCCGTGCGGACCACGCCGTCCACGGCGGCCCGGTCGGCGACGTCGGCCCCGGCGCCCATGGCCGGCACCCCGGCCGCCTGGCAATCCTGGACCGTCTGCCGCACGGCGTCCTCGTGGATGTCGCAGGCGACGATCGTCGCGCCTTCCTGGGCGAACCTGAGCGCGGTTGCCGCGCCAATCCCGCGTCCGGCACCGGTGATCAGTGCGACTTTGCCTTGCAGTTTCATGCTGATTTCTGTCTCCTGAACGAGGCGCACGAGCAGGCCATGCGCGGCCAATGGGAAAGAGTAAACGAGTCCCCGAGGGATGATACGGTCAATGCGAGGCCGCCGTGCAGGCGGCGGTCCGCCCGCATCACGCGAAGCGCGCCGCCCACCGGGCGGTCGCCAAGGCCAGGAAGGTGTCGGGTGATGCCGCGGGCAGGCGCGTGAATCCCAGGCGCTCCCACGCGGCCTGCAGGCACTCCAGAGGCCTGTCCAGGTCCAGCGCCGGGGCGTGGTTCTGTTTCGAGAGCTTGCGTCCCTGCGGGTCCAGCACCAGCGGCACGTGCAGCACGCGCGGGCAGGGCAGGTCCAGCGCGCGGGCCAGCTGCCGCTGACGGGCGGTCGAGTCCAGCAGGTCGGCGCCGCGCACCACGTCCGTGATGCCCTGCAGGCCGTCGTCCACCACCACGACCAGCTGGTAGGCCCACAGGCCGTCGGCGCGGCGGATGATGAAGTCGCCGACCTCGCCGGCGACGTCCTGGGACTGCGGGCCCAGCCAGCGGTCCTGGAACCGCTCCACGCCGGGTTCCACCCGGAACCGCCAGGCGGGCCGGCGGGACGTGTGTGGGGGCGGGGACGGCGGACGAACCTGTGAGGCGCCTGCGTCCGGTGGCGTCTCCGGCCCGGGTCCAGGGGGCCGGGGAGGGGGCCGGCAGGTCCCGGGATAGGGGCCGGGCGGCAGGTCCCGCCGGCTGCAGTGGCAGGCGTAGACGCGCCCCGCGGCCCGCAGCCGCTCGAAGGCCTGGGCGTACAGCGCATGGCGGTGGGTCTGCCGGACCGGTGCCTCGTCCCAATGCAGGCCCAGCGTGCTCAGCTGGTGCAGGATGGTCCGGTCGGCGCCAGACACGGTGCGGGGTTCGTCGATGTCCTCGATGCGCAGCAGCCAGAGGCCCTGGTGGGCGCGGGCGTCCAGGTAGCTGGCCAGGGCGGCGACCAGGGACCCGGCGTGCAGCGGGCCGCTGGGGCTGGGGGCGAAGCGTCCCCGGTAGGGATCCCGGCTAGTGCGACAGCCGCCCGTCGTCATCGGCCAGCAGTTCCTCGAACACCAGGTGGTCGACCTCGGCCTCCTGGCTCCAGAGGACCATCAGCGCCAGGACCTTGATCTCGGCCAGGGACAGGGGCGAATGGTCGGCCGCCTGGGCCGCCTCGATCAGGATCTCGCGCAGCGCCGGGGGCAGGCTGCCGGAGTTTTCCAGGAAGCTGATGAAGCCGATGGCCTCGGTGCCCAGCGCCGCGTATTCCTCGTCCGTATAGACGCGGGCGGCGTGGCGGCCGGCGTCGCGCGCGATGGCCAGCGGCAGGCAGCGTTCGGTGGTGCTGGCCAGGTCGCGCAGCCAGTTCAGGGCATCGTCGATGTCCTCGTGCTCGAACCCCGCGGCCGCCAGCTTGCTGGCCAGGATCTCGGCGCGCGGGCAGGCCTGGGGCGTGTAATAGTTTTCGAACAGATAGACCAGAATATCGTACATGGCAGCAGGCAAGGCGGTATCCGCCGGCGGGCCGCCCGGAAGGGGCGTCCCGGTGGCCGGCCGGGGCCGGTTCAGCGGACACCCCTAGTGTACTTGATCCGCCCCCGTCCGGCGCCTTGCGGCCGCCGGGCGGGGGTGCCTCAGGCCGGGGCCTGGGCGGATTCCAGCGCGATCAGCGTCGCGCCTTCCTGAACCTGGTCGCCGACCGCGTGGAAGACCTCTTGCACCGTGCCGTCGTGGGGCGCTTCGATGGTGTGCTCCATCTTCATGGCTTCCATGACGACCAGGGGCTGGCCCTGGCGCACGGCGTCGCCCACCGCGACGGAGACCGACAGGATCTTGCCCGGCATGGGGGCGGTCAGGCCGCCGCCGGCATCGTCCGCCTGGCCGGTCGCCAGGGCGATGGGGTCGCGCCATTCCAGGGTGTGGCGCCGGCCGCCGGTGAACAGGTCCAGCCGCGGGCCCCGCAGATAGGCCTCGGCGCGGCGCTCGGCATCGCCCAGGCGCACCCGCAGGCGGCGGGGATGATGGCCCTCGGCCTGCCAGTGGAAGGGCTGCGACGGCCCCTCGTCCACCGCCAGCTGCCAGTCCGCACCGTCACGCAACAGCCGGACCCGGCGTTCGCCCTGGGCGTCCTGCAGCGGCAGGACGCGCTCGTAGCGGCCGCCTACGCGCCAGCCGTCGGCCAGCTGCCAGGGACCCGGCGCGGTGCCGGCCGCCGGGGCGCCCGGCCCGGCCAGGCCCTCGCGGGCCAGCAGCGCGGCCGCGGCCAGCGCCAGCACGGCGTCGGGCGTGGGCTGCGCCGCCGGGAACAGGCGCTCGTGTTCCCGGGGGATCAGGCCGGTGTCCAGGTCGGCGGCGGCAAAGGCCGGGTCGTCCATCAGGCGGGCCAGGAAGGCGGTATTGGTGTGCAGCCCGGTCACCCGCACGGCCTCGAGTGCGCGGCGCATGCGCAGGCGGGCTTCTTCGCGGTCCTGGCCATGCACGATCAGCTTGGCGATCATGGGGTCGTAATAGGGCGTGATGGCGTCGCCCTCGCGCACGCCGCCGTCCACGCGCACCGGCGCGGGCTGGAAGGCCGCGTGAGCCGGCCACTGCAGTACGTCCAGGCGGCCGATGCTGGGCAGGAAGTCCTTGTCCGGGTTCTCGGCGTAGATGCGCGCCTCGATGGCGTGGCCGCGGATCTGCAACTGGTCCTGACGCAGTGGCAGGGGCTCGCCCGCCGCCACGCGCAGCTGCCATTCGACCAGGTCCTGGCCGGTGATCGCCTCGGTCACCGGGTGTTCCACCTGTAGCCGGGTATTCATTTCCATGAAGTAGAAGCGGCCGTCCGGCTCGGCGATGAATTCGACCGTGCCGGCGCCCACGTAGCCCACCGCCCGGGCGGCCGCCACGGCGGCCTCGCCCATGGCCTGGCGCCGCTCGGGCGTCATGCCGGGCGCGGGGGCTTCCTCGATGACTTTCTGGAAGCGGCGCTGCACCGAGCAGTCCCGCTCGAACAGGTGCACGCACTGCCCGCGGGTGTCGGCAAAGACCTGGATCTCGATGTGGCGGGGCTTTTGCAGGTAGCGTTCCACCAGCACCTGCGGATTGCCGAAGCTGCTGGCGGCCTCGCGCTGGCAGGACGCCAGGGCGGCGGCGAATTCCGCGTCGGAGCCGACGATGCGCATGCCCTTGCCCCCGCCGCCCGCGCTGGCCTTGATTAGCACGGGGTAGCCGATGGCGCGGGCCTGCTCCTGCAGGAAATCCGCCTCCTGGCGGTCCCCGTAGTAGCCCGGGACCAGCGGCACGTCGGCCTGGGCCATCAGGGTCTTGGCGGCGGATTTGCTGCCCATGGCGGCGATCGCCCTGGCCGGCGGGCCGATGAACACCAGCCCCGCGTCTTCGCAGGCCTGGGCGAAATCGGCGTTCTCGGACAGAAATCCGTAGCCCGGGTGGATGGCCTGGGCGCCGCTGCGGCGCGCGGCCTCGAGGATGACGTCGGCCCGCAGGTAGCTGGCCTTGGGCTCGGCGCCGCCGATCGGCACGGCCAGGTCGCAGGCGCCGACGTGGCGGGCGCCGGCGTCGGCCTCGGAATAGACCGCGACCGTGCGGATCCCCAGGCGGCGCGCGGTGGCGGCGATGCGGCAGGCGATCTCGCCCCGGTTGGCAATCAGGATGGTATCGAACATGGCGGGCTTCCTTACATTCTGAAGACGCCGAAACGCGTGGCTTCGGCGGGCGCGTGGCGGGCGGCGGCCAGGCCCAGGCCCAGGACACGCCGGGTGTCGGACGGCGCGATGATGCCGTCGTCCCACAGCCGCGCCGTGGAATAGTAGGGATGGCCTTCGTGCTCGTACTGCGCGCGGATCGGCGCCTTGAAGGCGTCTTCCTCTTCGGCGGACCATTGCCCGCCCTTGCGTTCGATGTTGTCGCGGCGCACCGTCGCCAGCACGCTGGCGGCCTGCTCGCCGCCCATGACCGAGATGCGCGCGTTGGGCCACAGGAACAGCAGCCGGGGCCCGAAGGCGCGGCCGCACATGCCGTAGTTGCCGGCGCCGAACGAGCCGCCGATCAGCACGGTGAACTTGGGCACGGCCGCGGTGGACACCGCGGTGACCATCTTGGCGCCGTGGCGGGCGATGCCCTCGTTCTCGTATTTGCGTCCCACCATGAAGCCGCTGATGTTCTGCAGGAACACCAGGGGGATGTTGCGCTGGCAGCACAGTTCGATGAAATGGGTGCCTTTCTGGGCGGCCTCGGAAAACAGGATGCCGTTGTTCGCGATGATGCCCACCGGCATGCCGTAGATCCGGGCAAAGCCCGTGACCAGCGTCGTGCCGAAGCGCGCCTTGAATTCCTCGAAGTCGGATCCGTCGACGATGCGGGCGATGATCTCGCGCACGTCGTAGGGTTTGCGCGTGTCCTGCGGGATGATGCCGTCGAGCTCGGACGGGTCGTACAGCGGCTCGGTCCAGTCGCCCGGGGCGGGCGGGGCCGGGCGGTTCAGCCGGGCGACGGCGTCGCGCGCCAGCCGCAGGGCGTGGGTGTCGTCCTCGGCCAGGTGGTCGGCCACCCCCGACAGCCGGGTGTGCACGTCGCCGCCGCCCAGGTCCTCGGCCGAGACCTCCTCGCCCGTGGCGGCCTTGACCAGCGGGGGGCCGCCCAGGAAGATCGTGCCCTGGTTGCGCACGATGATGGATTCGTCGCTCATGGCCGGCACGTAGGCGCCGCCCGCCGTGCACGATCCCATCACCACCGCCAGCTGGGCGATGCCCATGGACGACATGACCGCCTGGTTGTAGAAGATGCGGCCGAAATGGTCGCGGTCGGGAAAGACCTCGTCCTGGTTCGGCAGGTTGGCGCCGCCCGAATCGACCAGGTAGACGCAGGGCAGGTGGTTCTGCTGGGCGATCTCCTGGGCGCGCAGGTGCTTCTTGACGGTCAGGGGGTAGTAGGTGCCGCCCTTGACCGTGGCGTCGTTGCAGACGACCACGCATTCGGTGCCGCTGATGCGTCCGATGCCGGTGATCAGTCCCGCTCCCGGCGAGGCATTGTCATAGACGTCCTGCGCCGCCAGGGGGGAGAGCTCCAGGAACGGCGTGCCGGGATCCAGCAGGCGCTCGACCCGTTCGCGCGGCAGCAGCTTGCCGCGCGCCACGTGACGTTCGCGGGCGGAGGCGCTGCCGCCCTGGGCGGTGCGGGCGATCCGGCTGCGCAGGTCTTCGACCAGCGCGCGCAGGGCGCGCGCGTTGTCCTGGAATTCCTGGGAGCGCGGATTGACGCGGGATTCGATGACCGGCATGTCGTTTTTCCCCCGTCCTCAGAGCATCTCGATCGCCAGGGCGACGGCTTCGCCGCCGCCGATGCACAGCGAGGCGATGCCGCGCTTGCCGCCCGTCTTGCGCAAGGCGCCGATCAGCGTGGTCAGCAGGCGCGCGCCCGAGGCGCCGATGGGGTGGCCCAGGGCGGTGGCGCCGCCGTGGATGTTGACCTTGTCGTGCGGCAGGTCCAGTTCCTTCATGGCGGCCATGGTGACCACGGCGAAGGCTTCGTTGATCTCGTACAGGTCGACGTCCCCGGCCTTCCAGCCGGTCTTGGCCAGCAGCTTCTGGATGGCGCCGACCGGCGCCGTGGTGAACCACTGCGGCTCCTGGGCGTGCTGGGTGTGGGCCACGATGCGGGCCAGCGGCTTGGCGCCCAGTTCCCGGGCCTTGGTTTCGCGCATCACCACCAGCGCCGAGGCGCCGTCGGAGATGGACGAGGAGTTGGCCGCCGTGACGGTGCCGTCCTTCTTGAAGGCGGGCTTGAGGGTCGGGATCTTTTCCGGCATGGCCTTGAAGGGCGCCTCGTCGGTGTCGACCACCGTGTCGCCCTTGCGGCCGGCGATCGTCACGGGGGCGATTTCCCACTTGAAGCTGCCGTCCTCGCTGGCCTGGCGGGCGCGCTTCAGGGATTCCAGCGAGAAGGCGTCCTGCTCTTCGCGGGTGAAGTGGTACTTGGAGACGCAGTCCTCGGCGAACACGCCCATGGCCGTGCCGCGCTGGTAGGCGTCCTCCAGGCCGTCCAGGGCCATGTGGTCGTAGACCGTGGAATGCCCGTAGCGGTAGCCCTGGCGGCCGCGCAGCAGCAGGTAGGGGGCATTGCTCATGCTTTCCTGGCCGCCGGCGATCACCACGTCGGCCGATTCGGCCTTGATCAGGTCGTGGGCCAGCATGACGGCCTTCAGGCCCGAGCCGCAGACCTTGTGCAGCGTGCTGCAGGGGACGCTCTTGGGCAGGCCCGCGCCGATGGCCGCCTGGCGGGCGGGGGCCTGGCCCTGGCCGGCCTGCAGCACGTTGCCCATGATGACTTCCTGGACGGCGTCGCCCGAAATGCCGGCGCGCTCGACGGCGGCCCGGATGGCGATGGCGCCCAGTTCGTGGGCGGACAGGCCGGAGAGGCTGCCCATCATGCCGCCCATGGGCGTGCGGGCGGCGGAAACGATGACGATGGAATCGGACATGGTGAGCTCCTGTGCCGTTTATGGCTGCGGGGCCGCGTCCGGTGCGGACGCGGCGGGTTTCGGGGAATGCAGGCGCCGGGCGGGGTCGTAGGGGAAGATGTCCTCGATGCGGCCCTGGGAGGCACGCGCGCGGCAGTCTTGCCACCATTGTGCATCCAGCAGCTCGGCGTGGTGTTTCAGGAAGGCGGCGCGGACCCGGGGGTCGCCCAGCAGGAAGCGTTCGAATTCCTCCGGGAAGACGTCGTTGCGGCCCACGGGATACCAGGGCTCGCCGGAGAGTTCCGCCTCTTCGTTGGGCGCGGGCGGAATGCGGCGGAACCGCATTTCCGTCATGCGCTGGATCTCGTCGTAGTCGTAGAACACGACCCGGCCCAGGCGCGTCACGCCGAAGTTCTTGTAGAGCATGTCGCCGGGGAAGATGTTGGCCGCGGCGAGCTCGCGGATCGCCTGGCCGTACTGCCGCACGGCGGATTCCAGGGCGGCGTCCGAGGCGCCGGCCAGGAACAGGTTCAGCGGCGTCATGCGCCGCTCGATGTAGACGTGCTTGAGCACCACCAGGTCCCCGGTCTCCTCGATCAGGCTGGGGACCTCCGCGCGCAGCCCGTCGAGCAGGCGGGCCGAGAACCGGTGCCGCGGCAGCGCCACCTGGGAATATTCCCAGGTGTCGGCCATGCGTCCGACGCGGTCGTGCTTCTTGACCATCTGGTATTTGCGCCGCACGGTGGCCGCGTCCATGCCTTCCTTGGCGATGCGGTCGCGGATCAGCTTGAAGACGTAGGGGTAGGACGGCTGGTTGAACACCGTCATGACCATGCCCTGGATGCCGGGCGCGTAGTCGAACTGGTCGCGCGAATGCGCCAGGTGATGCAGGAAATCCCGGTAGAACAGGGTCTTGCCCTGTTTCTGCAGGCCGATGGTGGTGTAGATCTCGGCCTTGGGCTTGCGCGGAAAGAGCGACGAGAGGAAATCCACGTAGGCGGCGGGGGCCTCCATGTCGACCAGGAAATAGGCCCGCGTGAAGCTGAACAGCGTGCTGAGGTCGTCGCTGGTGTGCAGCAGGGCGTCGAGTCGGACCTGGCCGGCGGGCGTGTGCAGCAGCGCGATGGCAAAGGGGTGAATGGTGGTCTGGTTCACCAGGCGCCCGACGATGTAGGCGCCCTTGTTGCGGAAGAACAGGGTGTTCAGCACCTGGATCTGGCAGTCGGGCGCCAGGCGCCGGCCCAGGCCGCGCGGCAGGGTGCGGCGCAGGTGGCGCAGGCCCATGCGCGCCACGCGGCGGGCGTCGGCCGGCAGGTCCTGGTAGGGGGCCGCCAGGCCGAAATCGGCCACCAGGCGCACCAGGCAGGGCATCAGGCCCTCGGTCAGGGGGTAGTATGACCGGTAGGTCGGCAGGGCGCCGTCGATGTATTCGGTGGCGACGGCCGGGCGCACGAACAGGAAATCGTTGTTGAAGTAGTTGCGGTGCAGGATGCGGCAGGACACCGAATTGAAGAAGGTCTCCGCGCATTCGGGTTGCAGGTGGCTGGACAGCAGCCCGATGTAGCAGGTCTTGGCGGCTTGCCAGAATTCCAGCTGTTCGGGGGTCAGCGCCGTGTCGGGCGCGGTCTGCGCCGGCGTGGTGCCGCGCAGCGCCTGCCCCAGCGCCGTGGCGCATTCGCGCACGCGGGTGTCGTAGTACTCGATGCGCTCGCGCGACAATTGCTGGATACCGTGCCAGTCGCCCGATTCGAACAGTGCCTTGGCGCGCTGCGCGCTGTAGCGGAACAGCGAATAGTGGCGGTCGAATCCGGCCAGGATCATGCGCGCCACCGCCTCGGGGGATTGCCCCCGGGGCGTGACGGGCTCGATGCGCCGGTGGTCGCCGTCTTCGCGCATGGCCTCAGGCGGTCTCGCCGAACAGTTCGCGGCCGATCAGCATGCGGCGGATCTCGCTGGTGCCGGCGCCGATCTCGTAGAGCTTGGCATCGCGCCACAGGCGGCCGGTGGGGTTCTCGTTGATGTAGCCGTTGCCGCCCAGGATCTGGATGCCCTCGCCCGCCATCCAGGTGGCCTTTTCGGCGCAGTACAGGATGACCCCGGCGCAGTCCTTGCGCACCTGGCGCACGTGCTGGCTGCCCAGGCGGTCGAGGTTCTTGCCGACCGTGTAGCAATAGGCGCGGCAGGCCTGCAGGGTCGTGTACAGGTCGGCCAGCTTGCCCTGGATCAGCTGGAATTCGCCGATGGCCTGGCCGAACTGCCGGCGCTCGTGCACATAGGGCACGACCACGTCCATCACGGCCTGCATGATGCCCAGCGGCCCGGCCGCCAGCACCGCGCGCTCGTAGTCCAGGCCGCTCATCAGGACGCGCACGCCGCCGTTGACCTCGCCCAGCACGTTGTCGGCCGGCACCTCGCAGTCCTGGAACACCAGCTCGCCGGTGTGCGAGCCGCGCATGCCCAGCTTGTCGAGCTTTTGCGCGACCGAGAACCCCGGAAAGGATTTTTCCACGATGAAGGCGGTGATGCCGCGCTGGTTCGCCTGCGGATCGGTCTTGGCGTAGACGACCAGGGTGTCGGCGTCCGGCCCGTTGGTGATCCACATCTTCGTGCCGTTCAGGATGTAGCGGTCGCCCTGGCGTTCGGCGCGCAGCCGCATGCTGACGACGTCGGACCCGGCGCCGGGCTCGCTCATGGCGAGCGCGCCGATCTGCTCGCCCGAAATCAGGCCCGGCAGATATTTGCGCTTTTGCGCCTCGGTGCCGTTGCGGTGGATCTGGTTGACGCACAGATTGGAATGCGCGCCGTAGGACAGGGCGATCGAGGCGCTGGCGCGGGAGATCTCCTCCATCGCGACCATGTGGGCCAGGTAGCCCAGGCCGGCGCCGCCGTAGGTCTCGCCCACCGTCACCCCCAGCAGGCCGAGGTCGCCGAATTTGCGCCAGAGGTCCATGGGAAACTGGTCGTCGCGGTCGGCGGCGGCGGCGCGCGGTGCGATCTCGGACTGGGCGAAATCGCGCACCGCCTCGCGCAGCATGTCCAGATCGGAACCAAGTTCGAAATTCAGGCCGGGCAAATCCATGGAGGTCTCCTAGGGTGATTCGTGCATCGGGTGCGGGTGAGGTGCGTCGGCGCCGGCGGCGTCGGTCCGCGCGGCATCCTCGCGGCTGCGCAGCAGGGCCGCGCAATCGGCCTGCTGGCGCCGCAGTTCCTTCAGCGTCTCGTCGAGGTCGCGGCGCTGCTGTTCGAGTTTTTGCCGATGGGCGTCCAGCACCTCGGCGTAATGCCGCAGCTGCGCGGTGGTGCTGGCGTGGCTGCGGTCGTACAGATTGATCAGGCTGACGATCTCGGCCAGCTGCAGGCCCAGCCGGCGCCCGCGTAGCGCCAGTTTCAGGCGGGTGCGGTCGCGGGCGGCGTAGACGCGGTTGCGGCCCGAGCGGCCGGGGCTGACGATGCCCTGGTCCTCGTAGAAGCGGATCGTGCGCGGAGTCACGCCGAATTCTCGGGCGAGCTCGGAGATGGTCCAGGTGGCTTGGCTCATGGCGCCGCGGGGCATGGGTTTCGGGTTGGAATATTATGCATGCAGTTTACGTTAACGTAAAGATGCAACTCTGCCATAATGGTGGAAACACTGGAAGGAGGCCCTTCATGAATCCGCAGGAACAGGAACTGCAATACCCCTGGGACCAGACGCTGCCGGAACCCGGCCATGCGATCACCGTCGCCGACGGCGTGCGCTGGATCCGCATGCCCCTGCCCTTTGCGCTGGACCACATCAATCTCTGGCTGCTGCGCGACTGCATCGACGGCCGCGACGGCTGGACCGTGGTGGACTGCGGCATCGACCGCGACGAGGTGCGCGGCACCTGGGAAGCCGCATTCCAGCACGCGCTGGACGGACTGCCCGTCCTCCGGGTGATCGTCACCCACATGCATCCCGACCACGTGGGCCTGGCCCACTGGCTGTGCGCGCGCTGGCAGGCGCCGCTGTGGATGTCCATGACGGACTACACGCTGGCGCGCCTGTGGGCCGGCTCCTCCGTGCCGGACGCCTCGGCGCGAGGCAGCGGTCCGGCGGGCGAGGCCGCCGCCAGCCACTTCGCCCGCCACGGCCTGGTGGATCCCGAGGCGCAGGACATGATCCGCCGCCGGAGCGACTACTATCTCCGCCTGGTGCCCGACGTGCCGCGGCGTTTCCACCGCCTGATGCACGGGCAGGAGATCCAGGTCGGCGGGCGCGCCTGGCGCGTGATCGTGGGCTACGGCCATGCGCCGGAACACGTCTCGCTCTGGTGTCCGGGCCTGGAGGTCCTGATCTCCGGCGACATGGTGCTGCCGCGCATCTCCACCAACATCAGCGTCTTCGACCAGGAACCCGAAGCCGACCCGCTACCGCTGTACCTGAATTCCCTGAAGGCCTACGACGGCCTGCCGGCCGGGGCGCTGGTGCTGCCCTCGCACGGCCGGCCGTTCCGGGGGCTGCACCGGCGCATCGCCCAGCAGCAGGCCCACCACGCCGAGCGCCTGGCCGACGTGCTGGAGGCCTGCGCCCAGCCGCGCAGTGCCCACGACCTGCTGCCCGTGCTGTTTCACCGCAAGCTCGACCTGCACCAGCTGGGCTTTGCCATGGGCGAGTCCATAGCCCACCTGCACGCCCTATACTTCCAGGGATCGCTGACGCGCACGCTGGGCGAGGACGGGGTTTACCGCTTCCAGCGCGCCTGAACCGCGCGGCGGCAGCGCAACCCATACACACAGGACACCGGACATGAGCACCGACGCCGCGGATTCCGCGAACGACCGCATCGATACCTTGCTGCAGCACATCGGCCAGGCGCCGCTGGATCCGGTCACCGGCTCCGGCCCGGTGGCCCTGCCCTCGATGCGCACCAGCACGGTGCGGTTCGCGTCCATGGACGTGCTGGACCGCGCCCAGGCCGCCAAGCAGCGCGGCGAGCGCGTGCCCACCTACGGCCGGGTCGGCCTGCAGACGCACGAGGCCCTGGAGACCCTGCTGTGCCGGCTGGAAGACGGCCAGCGGGCGTTTCTCGCGCCCTCGGGCATGGCGGCCATCAGCATGGCGCTGATGGCCTGCCTGAGCCAGGGCGAGCACGCCCTGGTGGTCGATTGCGTCTACGGCCCGGTGCGCTATCTGCACAAGACGGTCCTGTCGCGCATGGGCATCGCCATGGACTTCGTGCGTCCCGACCTGGCCAGCCTGCAGGCCGCGCTGCGGCCCGAGACGCGTGTGCTGTACCTGGAATCGCCCGGTTCGCTGCTGATGGAGATGCTGGACCTGCCGGCGCTGTCGCGCTGGGCGCACGAAAACGGCCTGACGGTGGTGGCGGACAACACCTGGGGCTCGGGCTACATCTACCGGCCGCTGGTCCTGGGCGCCGACGTTTCCGTCCTGGCGGCCACCAAGTACGTGGGCGGTCATTCCGACCTGATGCTGGGCGCCGCCGTGGCCCGCGACCCGGCGCTGGTGCGCAAGCTGCACGAGACCCACTATGCCCTGGGCAGCACGGTCAGCGCCGACGACGCCTGGCTGGCCCTGCGTGGTGCCCGCACCCTGGGCTTGCGCATGCGCGGCTGCGGCGAGCACGCGCTGGCGGTCTGCGAGTGGCTGGCGGCGCAGCCCCAGGTCTCGCATATTTTCTTCCCCGCCTGGCCGCGCGACGCGGGACACGCGCTGTGGCGGCGCGATGCGACGGGATCCAACGGGTTGATGGCGGTGGCGGTGGATTTCGACGAACGGCAGGTCCGCCGCGTGATCGACGGCCTGCGGCTGTTTGGCATCGGGTATTCGTGGGGCGGCTACGAGAGCCTGGTCACGCAGGTGGAACCCTCGGCCCTGGCATCCCACGGCTATTGGACGTCGGTGGCCGACGCGCGCATGAAGGCCGGCACGGTGTTGCGGCTGCACATCGGGCTGGAGGATCCGGCGGACCTGATTGAGGACCTGAAGCAGGCGTTTGCCGCGGCGGGGTGAGGGAGGGGGCCGGACCGGCTGCTGTTGCGTTCGTGTTGATCGGCTCTTGGAATATCTCTTGCGCGGGCGGGGTGTGCCGGCTGCCTGGCCGCAGGCCTTGCCCGGTTTCGGCTGCGCCGAAACTCCCCGTCCATCCGGCCCCCATCGGGGCGTTCGCCAAACGCGCGGGGCGATTCGTCCCCCGGACGAATCGCAAGCGTCCCGCTTGAACGGTGGCTCACTTGCCTCCCCGCTGGGGACCTCCTGGACGGCGGGCGCGAAGCCTTTGCCAGGCAGCCGGCACACCCCGCCCGGTTCGGCGCCATGCCATTGCCGTGTGCCGGACGTTTATTTTTTGTCCGCGAGGACCTGCTTGACCAGTTTGTCGGCCTCGTCGATGGCGCCCTGGTAGCTGCCGGTGTGCGAGGGCGAGGTCACGTAGCGGCCGCCGATCGAGAACGACGGCGTGCCGTCGATGTGATAGGACTTGGCCAGCTCGTCGGCCCGCGTGACCTTGGTCTGGACGCCGAACGAATTGAATGCGTCCGTGAATGCCGCGCGGTCCACGCCCTGCGCCGCCACCCAGTCGATGATCTCGTCGGCCTTGAACAGCTCTTTGTTTTCCTCGTGGATCGCCTTGAACACGGCGTCGTGCAGGTCCAGGCGGCCAACGGCTTCCAGTGCGTAATAGAGTTTTTGCAGGTCCTTCATGCTGGCGTTGAAGGCCACCGGGACGCCCTTGAACACCACGGTATCCGGCAGCGTCTTGCGCCATTTGACCACCAGCGGCTCGATTTTCGCGCAGTGCGGGCAGGTGTAGGCGAAGAACTCCAGGACCTCGACCTTGCCCGGGGTGTCGGACGGCTGGACCGGGTCCAGCGTGTCGAACGGCGCCGCGTGCGCGGGCGACAGGGCCAGTGCGGCCAGACCCAGCAGCAGGCCGGAGGCGAAGCGGGAAAACAAGGCGCTCATGATGGTGAAACTCCAAAAAATCCACAGGGACCGTGATCTTGGATCACTATAACCAGATCCGGTTCCCTGCTGCGTGAATCGGGGCCGGGACGGCAGGCCGCCCCGGAATCAGGGGCGGACGACGGACGACTCGATCTTCTCGTCGCCGAGTTTCGTGCGCGCCCGGTTCATCTCGTCGATTCCTTTGAAGGGGCCGACACGCACGCGGTTGATGGGCGAGCCATTGGACTCGCCTTCCTCGATGCGCACCGGCAGGCCCAGCAGCACCACGCGGGCCAGCATCGCCTGGGCCTCGGATTTCGAGCGGAACGCGCCGGTCTGCAGGAAATACGTCGTCTGCGTATTGGCCGCCGGCTTGTTGGCGGGCGGCGGCGGAGGCGGCACGGGCAGGCCGGCCGGCTTGCCGGCCGCGTCCTGCGGCTTGGCGGCCGGCGCCGCCGTGACCGCCGGCGCGGGCTTCTGCGTGCCGGGGGCGTCCAGCCCTGCGATGATCTGGCCGATGGCGTCGGACAGCGGATTCTCGGGCTGGCCTGGTTCTGGCGCCGATCCCGGCGGATTGATGGAACTGCCCCCCTGGGCCGGCGTGCGCGTGCCGGCGGGGCCGTCCTTGCCGTAGAGGGCGATGTTCGGGTCCGGCGCGTTGTTCACGTCCGGCAGCAGGGTGGCCGGCGTGCTGCGGCTGGCCTTGTCCTTGAAGGGCATCGGCGCCTTGGTGACGAACAGCGCCACGGCCACGGCGGCCGCCACCCCCAGGACCATGCCCAGGACCAGGCCGAACCAGGCGCCTCCGGAGGTTTTTTTCTTGCGGGTGGCCATGTTCTACATCCGTTCCGGGGCGCTGACCCCGAGCAGGCCCAGGCCGTTGGCGATGACCTGGGCGGTGGCGCCCGCCAGCCGCAGGCGGGCCGCCCCCAGGGCCGGGTCGTCCACCAGGATGCGCTCGGCGTTGTACCAGGCGTGGAAATCCGCCGCGCAATCGCGCAGCCAGAACGCCAGCTGGTGCGGGGCGAGTTCGTGGGCGGCCTGCGTCAGCACGCCGGGATATTCGGCCAGGCGCTGCAGCAGGGTGATTTCGGTGGGCGCGGTGAGCAAGGCGGGGTCGGCCGACTGCGCCTGGCGCGCCGCGTCGTGCTGGCGCAGCAGCGAATGGATGCGGGCGTGCGCGTACTGGATGTAGTAGACCGGGTTTTCCTCGCTGTGGGACAGGGCCAGGTCGACGTCGAATACGAACTCCGAATCCGCCCGGCGCTGCGCCAGGAAAAAGCGCACGGCGTCGCGCCCCACCCAGTCGATCAGGTCGCGCAACGTGACGTAGCTGCCCGCGCGCTTGGAGATTTTCACCTCGGCGCCATCGCGCATCACGCGCACCATCTTGTGCAGCACGTAGGCCGGGTAGTCGGCCGGGATGCCCAGGCCCAGGCCCTGCAGGCCGGCGCGTACCCGGGCGATCGTGCCGTGGTGGTCGGTGCCCTGGATGTTGATGGCGTGGTGGAAGCCGCGTTCCCATTTGGCCACGTGGTAGGCCACGTCCGGCACGAAATAGGTGTAGCCGCCTTCGGACTTGCGCATCACGCGGTCCTTGTCGTCGCCCGTGCCGAGTTCGGTGGTGCGCAGCCACAAGGCGCCGTCCTGCTCGTAGGTGTGGCCTGCGTCGACCAGGGCCTGCACGGTGCGCTCGACGCGGCCGCTGGTGTACAGCGAGCTTTCCAGGTAGTAATTGTCGAAGCGCAGGTCGAAGGCCTGCAGGTCCAGGTCCTGCTCGCGGCGCAGGTAGGCCACGGCGAAACGCCGGATGGCGTCCAGGTCGTCCAGGTCGCCGCTGGCCTGGATGGGGTCGCCGTCGCTGGCCTGCACGGTGGCGCGCGCCAGGTAGTCCCGGGCGATGTCGGCGATGTATTCGCCTTTGTAGCCGTCGGCGGGGAAGGCGGGGTCGTCCGGATCGATGCCCCGGGCGCGGGCCTGCACGCTGATGGCCAGGTTGTGGATCTGGTTGCCGGCGTCGTTGTAGTAGAACTCGCGGCTGACCTGGGCGCCCTGGGTGGCGAACAGGCGGCAGATCGAATCGCCCAGGGCCGCCTGGCGCGCGTGGCCGACGTGCAGCGGCCCGGTCGGGTTGGCGGAGACGAATTCCACCAGGATGCGTTCCTGCGTGGCGGGGCGGTGGCCGTAGCGGCCGCCCTGGGACTGGATCACGTCCAGCACGGCCTGGTGGGCCGCGGCCGACAGGCGGAAATTGATGAATCCGGGGCCGGCGACCTCGGCCTGGGCGATCAGGCCGGCGGCGGCCGGCTGGGCCATCACGGCCTCGACGATGGACTGGGCGAGTTCGCGGGGGGTGCGCCGCGCGCTGCGGGCGGCCTGCATGGCGACGTTGCTGGCCACGTCGCCATGGGCGGCGACCTTGGGGCGTTCCAGGGTGATGTCCAGGTCGGCGCCCGGGATCAGGGTGTCGATTGCCGTGCGCAACAGGGAAATGAGCTGGGTGGTTTGCTCTGGTAGCATGACTGAATGGTGATCGGTGAGGGCGGCATCCGGCATGGCGCGCACGCCCTTGCCGCCCGAGGCATCCCGAAATGATAGCCCGATTTCAGGGCTGCCGTGGGGGGCCGGCCATGCCGGGCAGGCCCAGCTGCGATTCCAGCCAGGCGCCGTAGCCCCGCATGTCCACGGCGCCGGCCACCTCGCCGGCGCTCCATTCCCAGCCGGCCGTGCGCCGGATGAAGGCCTCGAACACCGCCCGCTGGCTGTCGCCCAGGCGGCTGTCGCCGCCCTGCGGCCCCAGCGGCCGGGTCTGCGCGTCCTGGATGACGCGGTCGCCGCCGGCCAGGCGCTCGGCCGGGCTGCGGACGTCGTGCAGCCAGGGCCGCGTGACCTCCCGGTCGGCGGCCGGCAGCGGATCCAGGGGCACCAGGGCGGCCAGCGCCTGCCAGCGCATCCAGTTCAGGGCCACGTCCGACAGGTCGCCGTCGGCCATGGGCCTGCCCTGCCCGTCCAGCAGCAGGCCGCCGCCGATGTCGGCATGGGCGCCGATGAAGGGCGCCTCGACCGTGTTGGCCGAACCCTCGCTGCCGGCCGACACGAGGGGAAACAGGCTGCGCATCTCGTGCAGGGCCACGGCGTGGGCCACCCAGCTCCAGGCGCCGCCGATGCCCAGGTCGAAGCCGGCATTGGCCGCGCCCAGCAGGCCGAACTGCGCGACCGTGTCGAACAGGCCCAGGAAACGCAGGTCCACGCACAGGCCGATGGTCCCGCGCAGCGGATCGTCGTAGGAGAACCAGCCGTTGCGGGTCTGGCGGGCGATGCGGTTGGCGAAATCCCGTGCCAGGGCCGCGCCCCGGGAATAGCCCAGGATGTCGATGGGCACCGGCGCGGCCGCGCCCTGCGCGCGCTGCAGTGCGTTCATCAGCGATTGCCATTGGTTGCGCAGGATCTGGCCGCTGCTGGCCGCCGTGACGGCGTCCCAGTCCGTGTACAGGTTGTTGCCCGGGCCGGCATGGTAGAGGCTCGGGCCGTCCGCGTAGGCCTGGGCCAGTTTCCAGACGTTGCTGCGATTGGCGCGGCCGTAGCGGGTGCCGTCGAAGGCCAGCAGGATCAGGCCCAGCGGGTCGGCATGGCGCATCGGCTGCTGCGCCGCATAGCCCAGGGCCTGCTGTCCGGGCACCGGTCCCAGGGGGTCGGGCTCCAGGTAGTGCCCCCGCTGCGGCAGGTAGGTGCGGAACAGATTGTCGTGCCAGCCGGTGGCCGGGTCCTCGTCCTGTCCCGGCAGGCGCAGCGGCAGCGACAGGTCGCCGGACAGCCGGGTCGCCCGGCCCAGGACGTCGTAGCGCGCGGCCCAGCGGACGGCGCGGTGCGCGTCGGTCGCCAGCACGGGGGCGCCCAGCAGGTCGGCATGCACGTAGAACAGTTGCGTGCGTCCCTGGGCGTCGGTGCGCAGCAGGCCCACCGGCGCATCCAGGGCATAGAGATAGCGCTCGCTGACGCCGAACCGCGGCGCGGCGGCGCTAGGCGCCGGGGCGGCGGGCCGGAACCAGCGGGCCGCCAGGCGGTTGTCCAGATAGTAGCGTTCGATTTCCTGCGAGGCGCTGCGCTGGCGGATCTGCTGGCCGCGCGCATTGTAGGTGTAGCGCACCAGCGGGCGGCCGTCCTGCGCGACTTCCGCCAGCCGCCGCTGGGCCTGGTGGCGCAGGACGCGCGGGCCGATGGACAGCGGCAGGCCGGAAAGATCCCGGGCGATGGCCGGCATCCCGGCAGGCTCCGGCGGAGGTTCGTCTCGCCCGGACGAGGGCCGGCTGGCCATGGCGCGCCCGCGCAAGCCGCCATCCTCGGCCCAGGCCAGCCAGAAGGCTGAATCCATGTCCGCATCCGCATCTGCGCCGCCCGCCGCCCGGCCGGCGCGTTCGCGGTAGCCGGCCAGGCGGTCTTGCGCGTCGTAGGCAAAATCCGCGATCCGCAAGGCGTCGGGGCGGCCGTGGACCAGGCGCGCGACCCGGCCGCGGGCATCGTGCCAGCGCCGTTCCCCCCACAGCACCCGCTCGCCGTCCGCCAGCACCAGCAGGTCGGCGCGGCCATCGGGGCCGGCCCGGGTCTGCAGGTGCAGGCCGTTGCCGTAGCGGTAGCCCGCCCGCCCCGGGACGGTCCCGATCACCGGATGCAGGGCCCCGTCCCGCGATTCCCAGTCCATCCGCACCAGGCGGCCGTCGTCCGACCAGCGGTAATGCAGCGCCCCGCCTTCGGGCAAGGTGTGGCGCAGCAGGCGGCCGTCCCGGTCGTGGACGAAACTTTCCCGGTACCGCAGCGTCCCGGCGGGGTGCGGGCGCACGACGTCGCGGCGGCGCAGCCGCCCCTCGTCGTCGTAGTCCAGGTATTCGGTTTCCGCCGGGTGCGCCAGGCGGCGCAACCGCCGTCCGTGCCATCCCAGCGCGATCGGGACCTCGGCCTTGCCGGGCCCGGTGTGGCGCAGCGCGACGGGGCGGCCCGTCGCATCGGACTGCAGGTCCAGACGGTCTCCGTTGGCGTGGGACAGCCCCAGCAGCAGGCCGTCGGGGGCGTAGGCCGCGTGGCTTGCACCCGTCAGGGCGCTGGACCATCCGGTGCGGCGGCCCGCGTCGTCGTAGTCCAGGCGCAGCCCCGGCCAGCCGCCCTGCGCCCGGTCCAGCCGGCGGATGCGGCCGTCCGGCGCGCGGTCGATATGCAGGCCGTCCAGCGCGGCCAGGCGCCCCCGCGCATCGCGCCGGACGCCATCGCCGCCTGCGGTGGGATCCGTCTCGTAGCCCAGGTCCAGGCGCCCGGCCGTCTGTCCGCGCGGGCCGGGGATGGCGAGGGTGACCCGGCCCGCCCGGTCGTAGGACCAGCTGCGGGCCCGCCACGGCCGCCCGCCGGCGTCCTGCAGCGTGATGCCGGTGATCGCCCCGGGGTGGCCCGACTGGTGGGCGGACTCGTAGTGATAGCGGCGCTGCATGCCGTCGGGCCGGCGCACCGCCAGCAGCCGGGCGGCCTGGGGCGCCGACGTCCCGCTGGCTCGGGGTGCGCGCGGCGGGACGTCGGCGTTCGGGGCGGCGCCGGCACCGGCGTCATGCGTGTAGCGGAACGTCCCCCGTGGGGTGTGCAGGGCCTCCAGCAGCGGCCGCCCGGACCGGCGCGCGTATTCCAGCCGCAGTTGCCGGTCTCCCCGGCGGATCCGGACGAGCAGGCCGGCAAAGGGGCCGGCGACGGCGTATTCCAGGTGCGTGGCCTCGCGCCCCGGCATGATCAGCGTGCGCAGCCGGCCATCGGCGTCGAAGTCCAGCCGCTGCCCGTCTTCGCCCTGCCAGGCAAAGGCGGTGGCCGCCCCTGGCGCCGGGATGCCGGTGCGTGCGCCGGGGCCGCTCCGGCTCGGGATCCGCATCCAGGCCGGGGCCGGCAGGATCCGCCCCTCGCCGGCCCGGACCGCGCGCCCCTCGCCGTCGTAGCGCGGACGCCGGCCGTCGGCCAGCTGCAGGCGCCAGCCCGTCCCCTCGCGCAGCAGCCGGACGTCGTATCCGCTCGTCCAGCCCGCGCCCAACGGGCCGGTCCGCGGGCCGCCGGAGCGATACAGGCGGACGAAACCGGGCAGCATCCCGTCCAGGGACTCCGGCAGGTCGATCTCGCGCAGGAACTTCTCGCCGCTGGACCGCTGCACCGGGTTGCCGATGCCGGTATCCAGGTCGGGCTCGCGGGCGGGACCCAGGCCGGCGCCGGCGCCGCAGGGCGGCAGGCTGCCCGGCGGCTCGGGCGCCGGGCAGGTCAGGGCAGGCGCCGCGGGGGCCGCCGGCGGCCATCCCGTCATCGTCAGGCACAGCAGGAAAAGGCCTGCGCCCGGCCACCGCCGGGCGGGTCGAAAGCGGCGCGGGCCGCGGCTCTCGGGCATGATCGGCTCCTCTGAAAACCGGATATTCTCCGGCTTGGCAGGGGGTCGAACTTGGGTTAGTGTACGGATATGTCCATTGCGGGAAACCACCATGCTCATTCTGTTTCAGTCGAAATCGGCCGCCGAGGTCCTGATGTTCGCCCAGCACGCCAAGCCCATCCTGGTCGCCGCGGGCAAGCACTTCGACACGCCCGACCTGCCTGAACGGGGGGTGATCACCCGGGACCAGCTCGATGCCGCGATCGCGGGCATCGAATCCCTGGTGGCCTCAGACAGCAGCCAGCCGGACCATGACGGCGATCACGACGACGCGACCGAGCACCCCATCGCCCAGCACGTGGGCATGCGCAGGCGCGCCTGGCCGCTGCTGGCCATGCTGCGCCTGGCCCGTGAAAAGCAAGAGGACGTCACCTGGGGCCCCGCCCCCATCTGGTAAGGACAGCACGCCATGCAGGGTCATGTGATCATCGTGTTCGACGCGCAGCGCTCGCTGGAGCTCGCGGTCGATGTGCCGGTGGATGCCGGGCAGGCGCAGGCCGCCCGGGCCTGGTTCGAACAGCGCTGGGAATCCCTGGGCTGCGAGCCTTTGCGGGTCAGCGGCAAGGTGTTGCTGCTCGACAAGATCCTGGGCGTGGCCGACGCGCTGGGCTACCGCGTCCTCTCGTCCCAGGACGACGTCGCCCGCGAATTCGCCGGGCATGCCGTGCAGGCATTGGAAAAGCCCCGGGTCACGGTGGATCTCCCGGGGCTGGCGATCGTGTATTGATCAGGCCGCCGCGGACACCCGGGCGGGCAGTTCCTTGCCGGCCGCCGCGTGGCGGTTGACCGCGCTCAGGATGGCCAGGAAGGAAGACGTCACGATGTCTTCGTGGATCCCCACCCCGTAGCCGCCCGCCTCGTCGCCGATGCGGATTTCCACGTAGGACGCGGCGCGGGTGTCCGTGCCGGTGCCGATGGCGTGTTCCTGGTAGTCCATGATGCGGGCCTCGATGCCCAGGGCGTCCACGAAAGCCGAGATCGCACCGTCGCCCTGGCCCGACAGGTGGCGGGTCTGGCCGTCGGCCTGGATCTCGACCTCGATCATGAACTGCTTCTGGCCGGTGGTCTTGGGGCTGCCGGTGATGCGGTGGCGCACCAGCGTCCAGGGCGTGTTCCGGTCCAGGTACTCGGCCGAGAAGATGTCGAAGACGTCCTGGGGCGTGACCTCGCGGCCGGTCTCGTCGGTGACGCGCTGGATGGCGCGGCTGAACTCGATCTGCAGGCGGCGCGGCAGCGCCAGGCCGTGTTCGTGTTCCAGCAAGTAGGCGACGCCGCCCTTGCCGGACTGGCTGTTGACGCGGATGACCGCGTCGTAGCTGCGGCCCAGGTCGGCCGGATCGATGGGCAGGTAGGGGACTTCCCAGACCGCGTCGGCCTGCTGGACGGCGAAGCCCTTCTTGATGGCGTCCTGGTGCGAGCCCGAAAAGGCCGTGAACACCAGATCGCCCACGTAGGGATGGCGCGGGTGCACGGGCAGCTGGTTGCAGTCCTCGACGCAGCGGCGGACCTCGTCGATGTCGGAGAAATCCAGGCCCGGATGCACGCCCTGGGTGTACAGGTTCAGCGCCAGCGTGACCAGGTCGACGTTGCCGGTGCGCTCGCCGTTGCCGAACAGGCAGCCTTCGATGCGGTCGGCGCCGGCCATGACGGCGAACTCGGCCGCCGCCACGGCGGTGCCGCGGTCATTGTGCGGGTGCACGCTGAGGACGATCTTGTCGCGCTGGGCCAGGTTGCGGTGCATCCATTCGATCTGGTCGGCGTACAGATTGGGCGTGGTCGCCTCGATGGTGGCGGGCAGGTTCAGGATGATCTTGTCCCGGGCGGTCGGTTGCCAGGCCTCGACCACGGCGTTGCAGACCTCCAGCGCGAATTCGGGTTCGGTCGTGCTGAAGACCTCGGGGGAATATTCGTAGCGCCAGTGGGTTTCCGGGTGCCGGGCGGTCTCGGCCTTGACGATCTTCGTGCCCTCGACCGCGATCGCGCGGACCTCGTCGCGGCTCATGTTGAAGACGATCTTGCGGAAGGCCGGCGCGCAGGCGTTGTACATGTGCACGATGGCGTGCCGGGCGCCGGCCAGGGCCTGCACCGTGCGCGGGATGAGGTCGCCGCGCGCCTGCGTCAGCCCGATGATGGTCACGTCGTCGGGGATGCGGTTTTCATCGACCAGCTTGCGCACGAAGTCGTAGTCGGTCTGGGACGCCGAGGGAAAGCCGACCTCGATTTCCTTGAAGCCGATTTTCACCAGCTGGTCGAAAAAGCGCAGCTTGCGGTCCACGCTCATGGGCTCGATCAAGGCCTGGTTGCCGTCGCGCAGGTCGGTGCTCATCCAGATGGGCGGCGTCGCGATGCGGCGGCTGGGCCAGGTCCGTTCGGCATAGTCGCGCGTGAACGGGGCAAAGGGGACGTATTTCGAGGCGGGGTTCTGGATCATGGCAATACCTGTCTGGGTTCGAGGTCCGGATCACGGACACTGGAGATCGCGGGGTCGCGACAATGTGGCGTGAAAGGTTGCCGAACTGCCACGCGGCGCTAGGCCCGGCAACCGATCGCTAGCAGTAGGTCAGCAGACAGGGACAGCGGAAGGCGGGCGCAAGCCGCCAGGGGAGCGCGCACGGACCCGGCCGCAGGAGCCTGCGTCGGGACGATGAAAGGTGCGCGTGAAATGTTCATAAGTTGAAGTCAAACACATTTTCATGGTTTGCGCAAGTGTCCGGCGGCCCCGCCGGATCCGCCGCGCCGGCCGGCGGCGGCGCCGCTCAGCCGCGCTGGCGCGCGTTCTCCAGCACGGCCAGCTGGCGGGCGGCCAGCTGCAGGCGGGCCGAACGCCCGGCCATGAGTTCCTGGCGGGCCAGCTGCAGGTCGCCCACGCGCAGCGGCTCGTCGCGCGGCTGCCAGGCCCACAGCAGCACGTCCAGCGCCGGGGCCGACAGCCGGCTGGCCAGCTGCTCGAACGAGGTCTCGTCGACCCGCTTGAGCCGCGCGCGGGCGAGGATCGCCCGCACCGCCTGGTAGACCACCCAGGCCACGACGATGGTGCACAGGGCCACCAGCGCGCCCCAGAAATACGGGTTGTAGCGCTGCAGCAGCGCGGTGGCCTCCGCCCCCATCAGGTGGTTTCCGGCATAATCGATGCCATTGCCAAACGCCAGCAGGCGGTTCAGCAGGTCATACCAGATCAGGGCCACCACCACGACCAGCGTGGCCGAGAGGATCTTGGCGGTGGCCGTCAGCTTGAGCAGAATCTTGTGCAGCAGGGCGGAATCCTGCCGGCTGGGGGTTTGGAGCGGTTCCTGTGTCATGGCCTTCAGTGAGTTGAGTATGCGTTCGCAAGCTTCCCTGGAATTGGGACAGCACCAGCAACTGGCGCTGACGCCACAGCTGCGCCAGGCCCTGAAGCTCTTGCAGTGCTCGACCCAGGAACTGGAACAGGAGATCGCGCAGGCCGTCGCGGACAATCCCGTGCTGGAACTGGACGAGACCGCGCCGGATGCCTCGGCCCAGGCCGAGATGCTGGATCGCCATTGGGCGCAACCCGCGCGCCAGGCTGTCACGGATGATATCCCGGAATCCCCGGCCTCGCAGAGCCTCGGTGATCATTTGTTGCAACAATTGCGCACCACACGGGCCGGTCTGCGGGACCAGGCGCTGGTGGCCGTCCTGATCGGCGAGCTGGACGAAAGGGGCTACCTGGACTTCGATCCCGCCGCCCATGCCGCCGCGTTGCCGCACGACTGGGACGTCCAGGAGGACGAGTGGCGGGCCGCGCTGCGGCTGCTGCAGTCCTTCGACCCGGCGGGGGTCGGCGCCCGCGACCTCGCCGAGTGCCTGCGCCTGCAGCTGCGCGCGCGCGCCGCGGATTGGCCGCCGGACGTGCTGGACTGCGCCCTGCGGCTGACGCGCTGCCTGGACGATCTGGGGGCGGGCCGCTGGGGGCGCCTGTGCGAGGCCCTGGGCTGCGGGCGCGCCCTGCTGGACGCCGCGCATCACGCCCTGCTGCGCCTGGACCCGCATCCGCTCAGCGCCTGGCAGGACGAGGCCATCTGCTATGTCGTGCCGGATGTCTTGTTCCACCGCGCCGGCGCGTGCTGGGCCGCCAGCCTGAACCCCGCCCTGGAGCCGCGCCTGCGCATCGACGCGGGCCTGGCGGCCCAGCTCGAGTCCGGCGAGGTCCCGGCCCTGCGCGACCAGGTCCGCGGGGCGCGGCAGCTGATCCAGCAGCTGGGACAGCGGCGCCAGACCATTCTGCGGGTGGCCGAATTCATCGCGGTGCATCAGCGCGCCTTCCTGGACCAGGGCGAGGCGGCCTTGCGGCCCCTGGTGCTGCGCGAGGTCGCCCAGGCGCTGGAGTTGCATGAGTCCACCATCTCGCGCGCAACGCGCCTGAAATATGCCCAGACGCCCTGGGGGGTCTACGAGCTCAAGCATTTCTTCGGCGCCGGCGTGCAGACGGCCTCGGGCGAAGACGCCTCCGCGCGGGCCATCCAGGCGGTCATGCGCTCGCTGCTGGACGCCGAGCCGGCCGGCAAGCCGCTGTCCGACATGCGGCTGGCCCAGTTGCTGGCCGACCAGGGCTACGTCATCGCCCGGCGCACCGTGGCCAAGTACCGCGAGGCCATGGGCGTGCCGGTGGCCAGCCTGCGAAAGGCGCGCGCCTGACGTTGCGAAAAAACCCTTGCCATCCTGATGAAGAGGGATGATAATGATTCGCATGTATATTTGTGTATGCAATGCGATCAGCGAGCGCCAGGTACAGGAGGCCATCGCCCAGGGGGCGGCCGACCTGGGCGACTTGCAGGCCCAGCTGGGCGTCGCGACCTGCTGCGGCCACTGCGCCGAGACTGCCACCGACTATCTGCCGGGCGGGCGGTACGCGACCGATTCCGTGCCGGCCCCGGCCGTGGCGCCGGATCGCGTCGTGCAGGCGCCGCTGCTGGACAGCACCGAAATCCGGCGCGTGGCCTGAAGGCCGACGCCCGTGGCTCCCGAGTCTCCCCGCCTTCCGGGCGGGGCCGGGGGCGTTTTGCCGTCCAGGGTTCCCGCGCCCCGCTTCATGGTGGTAGGCTAATGGCTTGCAGCCCGCGCCGATGCGGGCCGTTTCCCCGGGAGGCGACCATGAAGGGCGACAAGACCGTCATTCAATACCTGAATCAGCAGCTCAAGAACGAGCTGTCCGCCATCAACCAGTATTTCCTGCACGCGCGCATGCTGCGCCATTGGGGCTACGAGAAACTGGGCCAGCACGAATACGACGAGTCCATCGGCGAAATGAAACACGCCGACCTGCTGATCCAGCGCATCTTCATGCTGGACGGCCTGCCCAACCTGCAGGACCTGCACAAACTCCTGATCGGCGAATCCGTGCCCGAGATCCTGTCCTGCGACCTGCGGCTGGAATCCGCCGCGCAGGCCACCGTGAAAGAGGCCATGCAGTACTGCGAATCGGTGCAGGACTACACCTCGCGGGACCTGTTCCAGACCATCCTCAACGACACCGAGGAACATATCGACTGGCTGGAGACCCAGCTGGGCCTGGTCGAGCAGGTGGGCTTGCAGAACTACCTGCAGTCGCAGGTCTGATCGCGGCCGGCGGGCGCCCGCGCGAACGCATGAAAAAGGCCGCCGCTCCATCCGGGGCGGCGGCCTTTTCCGTGGGCGGGCTCAGCGCTTGGCCGGGCAGTCCTCGGCCTTGCCCCAGGCCTGATGGGGTTCGCAGTATTTGTTGCGGGCCGCCCAGGCGCACGAGGGCCGTGAAAAGAACCCCAGCGCCTCGCAGGCCTTGAGCTCGGCCTGGAAGGCCACCTGCCAGTTTGCGCCGCCCACGGCAGCCCCGGTGTCGGGCGGCGGGGGCGGAGGCGGCACGTCGATGGGCTGCACCGGCTGGCTGCTGACCAGGGTGCCCACGTTGGCGATGCCCTGCAAGCCGGTGCCGTCCTGCTGGCCCTGGGCCGCCAGCGCGATGGCCTCGTCCATGCTGATCGTCGTCGTGGCCAGCGCGATGGGGCGGTTCTCGTTCATCAGGGGCGTGGCCTGCAGCTGCCAGTTGACGGGCGGCGGCAGGCTGGGCACGCCCTGGCGGCCGTCGGACAGGGGCTGGGGCGCCGAGGCGACGAAGGGCTTGCCGTTGGCGTCGAGCACCGGGGTGTCGCCGAGCTCGGCCGGCGGTTCGGGCTTTTGCACCTGGGCCGGGCTGTGGACGATCAGCCAGTCGCCCAGCCGCAGCCCGCCCCAGGCCGAGGCGCCGGCCGCGAGCACCAGAATGGCAACAATCAGACGCCAGGACATGGGCGGATTCCTTCGTCGGTCAATGCAGTCAACCTCGTCATTGTATCGGATGCCGCTTCAGACACCGCTGCCGAACACCCGGCCCGCATGCTCGCGCATGGCGTGGAATTCGATTTCCGGATAGCGCTCCTGGGCCACCCGCAGTTGGGCGGGCGAGGTCGCCAGGAAGGCCACGGCGTCCACCACGTCATAGGCGATGTTGGCGCTGTTGGCGTCCGTGAACTTCTTCATCGCCTTGGCGTCCGTGCTGGTGATCCAGCGGGCCAGGCTGAAGCGCGAGGGCATCAGCCGGGCGTCCACGCCGTATTCCGTCTTCAGGCGGTGCGCCACCACCTCGAACTGCAGCTGCCCCACCGCGCCCAGCAGCAGCGCGCCGCCCGCGGCCTCCGGACGGAAGACCTGGATGGCGCCTTCCTCGCCGAGTTGCGTCAGGCCGGTGCGCAATTGCTTGGTGCGCAGGGGATCTTTGACCTCGACGGCCTGGAAGAGTTCCGGGGCGAAGAAGGGCAGGCCGGTGAAGGTCAGCGATTCGCCTTCGGTCAGCACGTCGCCCAGTTGCAGGATGCCGTGGTTGGGGATGCCGATGATGTCGCCGGCATAGGCTTCCTCGACGATCTCGCGCCGCTGCGACAGGAAGGACACCACGTTGTTGGGGCGGATCTCCTTGCCGTTGCGGGCGACCTTCAGGCGCATGCCGCGCTGGAAATGCCCCGAGCTGACGCGCACGAAGGCCACGCGGTCGCGGTGCGCCGGGTCCATGTTGGCCTGCACCTTGAAGACCACGCCGGTGAATTTCGGCTCGTCGGGCTGCACGGCGCGTTCGAGGGCGGCGCGCGCCCCGGGCGCCGGGGCCAGTTCGACCAGGGCGTCCAGGACCTCGCGTACGCCGAAATTGTTGATCGCCGAGCCGAAGAATACCGGCGTCTGGCGTCCGGCCAGGAAGGCGGCGTGATCGAATTCCGGCACCGCGCCCGAGATCAGCTCGATCTCCTCGCGGGCCTTGGCATAGCCGTCCTGGAATCGCTCGGCGAGCACCGGATTGTCCAGGCCGTCGATGGTCTCGTCATCGTCGTGGTGGCGTTCCGATCCGGGACGGAACACGCGCATGTGGTCGTGGCGGATGTCGAAGACCCCGCCGAAGTGGCGGCCCATCCCCACCGGCCAGGAAAACGGGATGGCGTCCATGCCCAGGTGGCCCTCGATCTCCGAGAGCAGGTCCAGGGGCTCGCGCACCTCGCGGTCCAGCTTGTTGATGAAGGTGATGATGGGCGTGTTGCGGGCGCGGCAGACCTGCAGCAGCCGGATGGTCTGGGGTTCCACGCCGTTGCCGGCGTCGATCACCATCAGCGCGGCGTCGACCGCGGTCAGCACGCGGTAGGTGTCTTCCGAGAAATCCTGGTGACCCGGGGTGTCCAGCAGATTGATGACGCAGTCGCGGTATTCCATCTGCATCACCGAGGAGGCCACGGAAATGCCGCGCTGCTTTTCGATCTCCATCCAGTCGGAGGCGGCGTGGCGGCTGGCCTTGCGCGCCTTGACGCTGCCCGCGATCTGGATGGCGCCTGCGAACAGCAGCAGTTTTTCCGTCAGCGTGGTCTTGCCGGCGTCCGGGTGGGAGATGATGGCGAAGGTGCGCCGGCGGGCGACTTCAGCGGTCAGGCTCATGGGCAGTGCAGAGGCGGATGTCGGTGGGTGGGACTCGGTGGGTGGGACTCGGTGGGGCCGGGCCGAGGGCAGCCCGGCGGTGTGGGACGCCGTTCAGCCGGCGGACTTGTTCAGCAGCGCGCCGGCGCGCGGGCCCTGGGACCGCGCATCGCGGCGGGCGGTGCCGCCCGGGCCGGCCGGCCGGCCGGGACGGCCGCCCTGCGGACGGGAGGCGTCGCGACGGCCTTCGCCGCGGCGGCCTTCCGCGCCCTGGCGGGATTCGCCGCCCGGGCCGCGCCGACCGTCGCGCGGGGCGCCGCCCGGACGCCGCGCGCCGCCGCGCCCGGCGGGGGCGCCGTCCTGCAGGCGGGCCAGCGCGCGCTGCTCGCGGGCGTCGGGCGCGGAATCCGCGGTCACCATGGCGCGCGGATTCCAGCCTTCGACCACGATGGGCTCGATGGTCTGCTTGGTCAGGCGCTCGATGGCCCGCAGCAGCTTGATCTCGGACTGGTCCACCAGCGACAGGGCGGACCCGGTGCTGCCGGCGCGGCCCGTGCGGCCGATGCGGTGCACGTAGTCTTCCGGCACGTTGGGCAGCTCGAAATTGACGACCTGGGGCAGCTGGTCGATGTCCAGGCCCCGGGCGGCGATGTCGGTGGCGACCAGCACGGCGACCTTGCCGTCCTTGAAACCGGACAGGGCCTTGGTGCGGGCGGCCTGGCTCTTGTTGCCGTGGATCGCGGCGGCCGTCAGGCCGTCCTTCACCAGTTTTTCGGCCAGGCGGTTGGCGCCGTGCTTGGTGCGCGTGAACACCAGCACCTGGTGCCAGCCGCTTTCGCGGATGATGTGGCTGAGCAGGTCGCGCTTGTGGGCCTGGTCGGTCATCACCACCTGCTGGCTGACGAGTTCGGACGTGGTGTTGCGGCGCGCCACCGAGACCTCGCCCGGATTGCGCAGGATGCCCTGCGCCAGGCTGCGGATCTCATCCGAGAACGTGGCGGAGAACAGCAGGTTCTGGCGCTTGGCCGGCAGCAGTTTCAGCACGCGGCGGATGTCGTGGATGAAGCCCATGTCGAGCATGCGGTCCGCCTCGTCCAGGACGAGGATCTCGACGCCGGACAGGTCCAGCGTCTTTTGCTGGGCGTGGTCCAGCAGCCGCCCGGGGGTCGCCACCAGGATGTCCAGCGGCTTTTTCAGGGCGCTGATCTGCGGATTGATGTTGACCCCGCCGAACATCACCATGGACCGGATCCGCGTGTGCTGGCTGTACAGGCGCACGGATTCCTCGACCTGGGCGGTGAGCTCGCGGGTGGGCGTCAGTACTAGCACGCGCGGGCGGCCGGGCTTCTGGGCGGCGGCCGGGTTCTGGATCAGGTAGTGCAGGATGGGCAGCGTGAAGCCGGCCGTCTTGCCGGTGCCCGTCTGGGCGGCGGCCAGCAGGTCGCCGCCTTCCATGACGCGCGGGATCGCCTGCGCCTGGATCGGGGTGGGGTGGGTGTAGCCCGCGTCGTGGACGGCGCGCAACAGAGGCTCTGCCAGGCCCAGCGAGGCAAAGGTAATGGAAGTATCCAAGGATATGACTCCAGCGACCGCCTATCGCTCGAGTCGAGAGATACCAATCGAGGCCGACGAATGAAAAGGTCTGGGGAAAGTGCCGCCGGCCGGGCCGCGGACCGGTGAACGGGCAGCCCGGTGGGCGCGTTCGGGTCCGGGGGCAAGCCGGGGAATGCCGCGCAGCGACTGGTAATTTGCGCGAAAGGCTGGATTATAGCCTGTCGTGGCCGGCGCGGGGGACTGTCGTGGCGGCGGCGGACTTTCTACAATACGCCTTCCTGATACCGCTCGACGAGGTCCGCATGATCCGACGTTACCTGAATCTCGCCGCCGCCCTGGCCCTCGCGCTGTTGCTGTCGGGCTGCGGCTACAACGAGATCCAGCGCCAGGACGAACAGGTCAAGGCGGCCTGGTCCCAGGTCCTGAACCAGTACGAGCGCCGCGCCGACCTGGTGCCCAAGCTCGTCTCCTCGGTCAACGCCTACATGGTCAACGAACGCGCCGTGCTGCAGCAGGTCACCGAGGCCCGTGCCCGGGTCGGACAGGTCCGCATCAGCGCCGACGACCTCGACGATCCGGCGCTGGTGTCCCGGTTCGAGCAGGCCCAGGGCGCGCTCGGCACCAGCCTGTCGCGCCTGCTGGCCGTCTCGGAGAACTATCCGCAACTGAAAAGCGATGGCCTGTTCCGCGACCTGATGACGCAGCTCGAAGGCACCGAGAACCGCATCACCGTCGCGCGCGAGCGCTACGTGACCGCGGTTCAGTCCTACAACCTGACGATCCGCCAGTTCCCCACCCTGATCACGGCGCGCGTCTTCGGCTATCTGCCCAAGGCGCAGTACGGGCTGGAGAAGGCCGACGAGGTCATGCGCGATCCGGAGGTCAAGTTCGACCTGCCGGCGTCCGGGACGGCCAAATGACGGGGTGCCGGCGCCTGGCCGCGGCCTGGTGGGCGCTCGTGCTGCTGGCCTGCCTGCCGGTCGTCGCGCTGCGCGCGGCGCCGGTGGCCGTGCCGGCCTGGACGTCGCCCGTCATGGACCTCACCCGGACGCTGGATGCCGCGCAGGTGCAGGCCCTGACCGCGCAGGTGCGCGGCCTGGAATCGCAGAAAGGATCGCAGCTGTTCGTGCTGCTCGTGCCCGGCACCGGCGACGAGACCATCGAGCAATACGCGCGCCGCGTCTTCGACCAGTGGCGCATCGGGCGCGAGGGCGTGGACGACGGCGTGCTGCTGCTGGTGGCGGTGCGCGACCGGCGGGTGCGCATCGACGTCGGCTATGGCCTGGAGGGCGCGGTCACCGATGCGGCGGCCGGGCGCATCATCCGCGAGCAGATCACGCCGCGCTTTGCCCGGGGCGACGTCTTCGGCGGCCTGCAGGCGGGGGTCTCGTCCCTGCAGGCCCTGATCCGCGGCGAGGCCTTGCCGCCGCCTCCCGCGCATGAGGCGCGGGATATGCAGGATGACGAGGATACGGCCGCCTACGCCATGGCGCTGCCCTTGCTGGCGATGGCGCTGGCGATGCCCTGGTGGATCAGCGCCGTGCTGGCCGGCGGGTTCGTGTTCGTCATGACGGGCAGCCTCGGGTGGGCGCTTCTTGGCGCGATGGCGGGCGCGCTGGTGGGCGCGATCTCGCGCGTCTCGGGCCTGAACGCGCGCCTGCGCAGGCGGTCGGGGCGAGGCCGGGGCGGCGATGGCGGCTTTGAGGGCGGATTCGGCGGGGGCGGCGGTTTTGGCGGCGGGGGCTTCGGAGGCGGCGGCTCCGGGGGTGGTGGCGGCGGCCGGGGTGGCGGAGGCGGCGCGTCCGGCAGCTGGTAGCGGGTGGCGGATCCCTACAGGGCCAGGAACAGCGCGTGCGCCATCTGGCCGATCAGCTGGTCACGGCGCGGGTCCGGGGACGGCTCTTCGCCGATGGTCGACCAGGCGGGATGGCCGCGCGCCTCGTCCAGGACCGTCTGGACGTCGGGCGGCAGGCGGTGCAGCGGTTCCGGCGCCTGCGCGTCCGCTTGCGGGTCGGCATCGGCCTCGCCCTCAGGGCCGGGCGCGGCGCCGGCCGCCGGCTCCGCGGCAGCGGTCAGGGCCAGCAGGTCGCCCTCGATGGGCCGCATGGCGGCATGCCCCCGGCATTCCAGGGCCCGCACCAGCGCCAGCTGGCGCAATCCCAGCAGATGCAGGACCGGATCGTCCACGGTCATTTCCATATTGCCGGCCAGCCGGCCCATCAGGCGCTTGCCCCATTGGTTCGCCCCCTGCCAGACGCCGCCGATCGCGGCCCCCAGCAGGGCGGCCGCGCCCAGGCTCAGCCCGCCGGTCAGCATGTCCAGCGTGGCGCCCGCCATGGCGCCGGTGGCCAGGCCCTTGCCGACCTGGATGCCGAAGCTGCGCAGCGCCTGCGGGCTGAACAGGTCCATGCCCCAGCGCTCGCCTTCCAGGGGCAGGGGATGGTGCGGAAAAGTCGCCTTGCTGAACCGGTAGCGCTTGAGCAGGGCATGCACGCAGGCCTGCTCGCGCTCGCGGGTGCGCTTGCGCAGCACCAGCGTGATCGTCGCCATGTCGGTGGCGTCCTGGGCGCAGGGCAGGCGCAGGGCGGCCGCGTCCATCAGCAGCTCGGCGATCAGCCGGGTCGCGTCCTGCAGGCGCTTCAGGCGCTGTTCGCCCAGGTCGGCGCGCAACGCCATCAGGGAGGCCGCGTGCGCGTCCAGCATCAGGGCCAGGCGGTCGAGCATCTGGCTTTCGCCGTCCAGCGCCGGCGCGACCGTGTCGAAATCGACGGTGGCGTGCAGGCCCAGGCGCGCCAGGGCGTCGCGCCAGGCCGCGATGTTGGCCAGCGGACTGCGGGTGAAGTTCAGCACCGGCAGGATGGGGCGGCCGCAGGCGGCCAGCAGCGTGAGCTCGTCGCGATGCTTGGGCAGCACCGGGTCGCGGGAGTCGATGACGTAGAGGGCGGCGTCGGTGTCCAGCACGGTGGTCAGGACGCGGCATTCCTGTTCGAAGCGGCCGGCCGCCTCGGGGCTGTCGAGCAGCCGCCGGATGCGGTCCGGGCCGTCCAGCCGTTCCTGCGGGGCCACCAGTTGCTCGAGGTAGTCGAGCACGCCCATGGCGTCTTCCAGGCCCGGCGTGTCGCGCAGGATCAGCATGGGCTTGCCCGAGGTCGAGAGCAGCTGCGCGCTTTCGACGTGGCGGGTGGTGCCCGGCTGGTCGGCGACCTCGCCGAACTGCTCGTCGCGCAGCAGGGTGCGCAGCAGCGAGGTCTTGCCGGTGTTGGTGTGGCCGACGACTGCCAGGTCGATGGGCTTGGGGGCATCAGTCATGACGGAAATTTCCGAGGTGTTCCAGCCAGGCATCCAGGCTGGATGCCTGGAGCAGGGATTGCCGCGACAGGGCATGCTGCCAGGCCTGCCGGCGTTCGGTCGGGCCGCCCAGGCACAGGATCCGCAGGTCGGGGCAGGCGTGGCGCAGTTCGTCGAGCCAGGCGATCGTGCCGCGGTCCGGGGTCAGGCGCCCGTCGCAGACCAGCAGCAGGTGTTCGGCATCGAGCCCGGCGCGGATGCGGCGCCGGTCGTCGCGGCTGTCGCAGCGGCCCAGGTCCTGGACGGTATCGGGCAGGCCGGCCGGCGGCCAGGGCAGGTCCGGGCCCAGCTCGTAGGCCAGGACCGCCGCGCGGCCCGTGCCGGCGCCGGTCCCGGGCGTGGCGGCGTGCGCCGGGCCGTCCGCCGTGGCGGGCCGGTCGACGCCCAGGGATTCGTGCGTGGGCTGCAGGCGCTCGCGCAGTTCCAGCCATCCGGGCAGGTCGGGATCGATCTGCAGCCGCCGCAGGCGGTGGCGCAGCCACGCGCCGCAGACCGCGAGGCCCAGCACCCGGGGCAACAGGCCCCATGCCACCACGCAGCCGACCAGCCAGAGGGACCAGTCCGCCTGCACCGGGGCCGGCGCGGGCGTGGCGTTCATGCTCTGCGCCACCGACAGGCCGTCGGGCAGCGGGAAACCCAGGGCGTGCGGCAGGCTGCCCAGCCACTGGCTGAACGCCGTGAAGGCGCCGGGCGACAGCAGCGTCGTCTCCCAGTGAAAGGCGTAGCTGCGGGTGCTGAGCAGCACGATCAGGGTGGGGATGGCGCCCAGGTAGGCGATCGTCCAGGTGCCGTGGCTGAGCAGGCCGACCGCCGGTTTCCAGGCGCGGGCGCGGCTCGTCAGGGACAGGAAGGCCTGGGCGGCGATCGCGGCGTCGGGCCCGCGCGCGAGCTTGCGGGTCAGCCACAGCCACAGGCGCGACAGCGCGGTGCCGGCCTGCAGCCCCGGCAGGCAGCCCGCCAGCCAGATCAGGAACGTCAGGGCGTGCAGCCCCAGCAGGCTCAGCAGGGCGAGCGCCAGATTGACCGAGCCATCGACGGGGCTCAGGGCGGCGCTGGCCGCGCCGATGCCGGCCAGGGCCGCGCCCAGCCAGACGGCGGCCAGCGCCCAGCGCGCGCCGCGCGCCCAGTGGTCCAGGCTGTCTTGCAGCGGACTGTGGGCCGCCAGCCAGGCGGCGCGCGCCAGGATGCGCCGGCGCAGGTCGCCCGGCTCGCGCAGGGCGGCCTGGCACGCGGCCCGGTCCGCCAGGGGCCCCCAGTGGGCTTCGCGCAGGCGCACGGCCTCGGCCCGCCAGTGCTGCGGCAGTGGCGGGGACGGACGTGCGGGCGCGGCGGGATTCCCCATGGAGACCGAATACGCGGTGAAAAAAGGATGATACCGAGTTTTACCGTGGGCGGCGACGGTCGGGCGGGGCGGGGAACGCGGCGCGGGCGTTCACGGCCGCGCCGCCGGCCGCGCGCAGGGCTTGAGCAGCGTCACGTCGCCGTCGGTCGGCATGACGGCGCGCAGGGGCTCGCAGCGGCCCCGGACGCACCAGTCGTAGTCGGCCGTGTAGGGCGACCGGGTCAGCCGCAGCACCCGCAGCGGGCCGGTGTGCGGCTGGTATTCGTACCAGCCGTCGGCGTGATGCACGGCGTCGGGCGGCGGATCCATGCCGGCGCCCGAGCCCAGGATGCGGGCATGGCCCGCGATCAGGACGGGCTTGCCGGCGCCATCCCGCCGGACGCGGTAGTCTTCTTCCCAGCGGATCTTTTCGATGGAATGCGTCCAGGCCAGTGTGAAGTCCTGGACGGGGACGAAGCGCGGCGGCACCTGCGGCGCCGCCGCCAGCGTCAGGCAGACACCCAGCGTCGCCAGCATCAGGCGCTCTGGGGCCGGGCGCCGGCCCCGCGGCTGCGGACCAGGTGCCAGACGAGGAAGACCGCCGTTGCAGCAAAGCCCAGGTCGTCGGTGATGGGCGCGGCCGCCACGAGCAGGGCCGCCGCCACCACGACGTAGAGGCGTTCAAAGGCGTTCAGGCGCGTCTTCAGGAAACCCGCGACGCCCGCGCCCCACAGCGTGATCGCCACCAGGGCCTTGAAGACCACGTAGATCACGTCCCAGGCCGTACCGCCCTGCAGCATCAGGGCGGGGGAATACACGGCCATGTAGGGCACGACGAAGCCCGCGACCGCGACCCGCAGCGCCTGGATGCTGATCTTCAGGCCGTTCTCCCGGGCGATCGGCGCGGCGGCGAAGGCGGCCAGCGCCACCGGCGGCGTCAGGTCGGCCATGATGCCGAAATAGAAGACGAACATGTGCGAGATGATCAGCGGCACGCCGAGCTTGAGCAGGATGGGCGCGGCCAGGGAACTGGTGATGATGTAGTTCGGGATGGTCGGGATGCCCATGCCCAGCACCAGGCAGGTGATCATCGTCAGGAAGAGCGCCAGGAACAGGTTGTTTTCCCCGATGGCGATCACCTGGCCGCCGAACTCGGCGGCCACGCCGGTCAGGTTGATGATGCCGATGATGACCCCGACCAGGGCGCAGGCCGTCGCGACCGACAGCGCGTTGCGGGCGCCTTCGGCCAGGGCGCTGATTGCCAGCTTGAGGGCGTCGCGGCCATGGCGGCGGAACAGCAGGGCCACGGCCAGCACCGCTACGATGACGAAGAAGTCGGTGACCCCGAACTTCACGAATCCGGCGCAGGCGATGCCCAGCAGCAGCCAGAACAGGTAGCGCAGCAGCATGGGGCGGGCGCCCTGGATCACGGCGGCGCCGAAGATCAGGATCACGGTCAGGCCCAGGCCGATGGTGCCCGAGAACAGCGGCGTGTAGCCCGAGAACAGCAGCACCACCAGGCCGATCAGCGGCAGCAGCAGGTACCAGCTCTTGCGCACGGCGGCCCAGGGGTTGGGGCAGTCTTCCTTGGCCAGGCCGTGCAGGCCGCGCCGGCCGGCCTCCAGGTGGACCGTCACGAAGGCCGTGGTGAAATACAGGATGGCCGGAATGACCGCGGCCTTGACGACCTCGACGTAGGGGATGTTCAGGGTCTCGGCCATGATGAAGGCGACCGCGCCCATCACCGGCGGCATGATCTGCCCGCCCATGCTCGAGGTGGCCTCGACCCCGCCGGCGAAGGCCGGCGAGTAGCCGAAGCGTTTCATCAGCGGGATCGTGAACTGGCCGGTGGTGACCACGTTGGCCACGCCCGATCCGTTGATCGTGCCCATCAGGCCGGAACTGACGACCGCGACCTTGGCGGGGCCGCCGCGCGTATGCCCCACCAGGCCCATGGAGAAGTCGCTGAACAGCTGGATCATGCCGGCCTGTTCCAGGAAGGCGCCGAACAGGATGAACAGGTAGATGTAGGTGGACGAGACGTAGGTGGGCGTGCCGTAGATGCCCTCGACCCCGAAGCTGAGCGTGCTGACGATCTGGTCCAGCCCGTATCCCCGGTGCATGAAGGGCCCCGGGATGTACTGGCCGAACAGGCCGTAGGCCAGGAACAGCCCGCAGATGACGGGCAGCGCCCAGCCCATCATCCGCCGCGTGGCCTCGAACACCAGGATGATGGTGAGGATGCCCACGACCATGTCGGCGTCGGTCATCTGGCCGGCGCGGGCGGTCAGGTCGGATTCGTAGACCCAGTGGTACAGGCTGAGCGCGAAGCCCAGGATGCCCAGCGTCCAGCCGAGCGCCTGGCCCAGCCGGCCGCTGCGGGCGTACAGGGTGAAGACCACCAGCAGGACGAAGCCCACGTGGATGGCCCGGATGACCTGGCTGGACAGCGGGCTGTAGGCGGCCGTCCAGACCTGGAAGCAGGAGAAGGCGACGGCGATCCAGAAGACGCTGCGCGACATGGGCTGGTCGGCGTGATCGTGAGGAGAACTCATGTTTCGGGTTCCGTGGTATTGACAAACCCCCTCGGGGTGGTCGCCGGAGGGGGTCGGAAGGGAGTTGCCGGGTAGGACGGGCCGATCTTATTTGATCAGGCCGACTTCCTTGTAGTAGCGCTCGGCGCCGGGGTGGACCGGGACGGGCATGCCCTTGAGGGCATTGGCCAGCTCGATGGTCTTGGCGGCGTTGTGGGCCGATTTCAGGGTGTCGAGCTGTTCGTAGAAGGCCTTGGTCATCTGGTAGACCAGGTCGTCGGGCACGGCCTCGGAGGTGATCAGGAAATTCGGCACGGCCACGGTGGGCGTGCCGCCCGCCATGCCTTCGTAGGTGTCGCCGGGGATGGTGGCCGGCTGGTAGGCCGGGTTGTTGATCTTGGCCACGATGTCGGCCGGGATGGGCACCACGACGATCTTGACCGAGGTGGCCAGGTCGCGGATGGAGGACACGCCCAGGCCCGCGGACTGCAGGGTGACGTCGAGCTGGCGGTTCTTCATGAGCTCGACGGATTCGCCGAAGGGCAGGTACTCGACCTTGTCGAAGTCGTCGTAGCTCAGGCCGGCGGCCTTGAGCACCGCGCGGGCGTTCAGCTCGGTGCCCGAGCGGGCGGCGCCGACGGAGATGCGCTTGCCTTTCAGGTCGGCCAGGGTCTTGATGCCGGATTCGGCATTGGCGACGATCTGGATGTAGTTGTTGTAGGTGGCGGTCATGCCGCGCAGTTTCTTCAGCGGGGCCTTGAAGCCGGCCTCGGCGTTGCCCGTGTAGGCGTCGGACACCGTGTCGGCCAGGGCGAAGGCGAGTTCGCCGCGGCCGGCCTCGATCAGGTTCATGTTCTCGGCGGAGGCCTTGGTCACCTGGGCGGTGGATTTCGCGTCGGGGATGTGCTTGTTATAGATCTGCGACAGGGCGACCCCCATGGGGTAGTACACGCCGCTCTGGCCGCCGGTCAGGATGTTGATGAACTTGGTGTCGGCGTGGGCCGGGAGGGCCGCAACGGCGGCGAGGGTCATGGCCGCAGTGGCCAGCCATTTCGTCATTTTCATGGTGTGCTTTCCTCTTGTGCGGGCGAAAATCCGATCTGGCATCGTATCAGGACCATCCGGCCGCCAAACTTGGGAATCACCCTAGCATTCCCAGGGTTTCTACGGGGTGCGCGCCGTCCGTGAGCCGCTGCGCCGAAGGCCCTCCGGGGGATGGGGCGCGGGGTGTCTACGCTATACTGCCCTGGATCGGCCCATGCCGGCCGATCGCTGCCCGGCGGTTACCGTCGCGACGCCTTTGCAGCACCGACATGAAACTGCCCTCCCCGCCTCGCATCGATCTGCTGGAGCCCGCCGTGATGCTGGCCACGGTCCTGCAGTGGCTGCTGCTGGCGTCCCTGGTGGGGCTGATCGTCGGCGTGGGCGTCAGCATCTTCCTGCACGCGCTTTTCTTTTCCACCGGCCACACCCTGCACGCGCCCCATTGGGCCTACTGGCTGATGCTGCCCGCCGCGGGCCTGGCCAACGGACTGATCATGGGCTACGGCTACCGGCGGCTGGGGACGCCGGGCCTGAAGGACTCGATTTTCGCCGCCGTGCACGAGCAGGGCGGGCGGCTGCCCTGGCGCACGCTGCTGCTCAAGCCCGTGGCCGCCATCATCACGCTGGCCAGCGGCGGCTCCGCGGGCAAGGAAGGCCCCTGCTCGCACCTGGGGGCGTCCCTGGCGGCCGTGGTGGGCCAGTGCTTCCGCCTGAACCGTGAGCTGCGCCAGCGCATCGTGGCCTGCGGCGTGAGCGCGGGCTTTGCCAGCGTCTTTGGCACGCCCATCGCCGGCGCCATCTACGGCGTGGAGATGCTGATCATCGGCCGCATCCGCCACGACTTCCTGTTCCCTGCGCTGATCGCCGGCATGACCTCGTTCCAGGTCAGCAAGGCGCTGGGCATTCCCTACCAGTACTACGCCATCCCGCTGCTGCCGGAATTCTCCGAATCCCTGTTCCTGCGCACGGTGCTGATCGGCATGCTGTGCGGCGTGGTGGCCCGCATCTTCGTCGACCTGATCTATGCGGTGCGCAACGCCTGCCAGCGCCTGCAGTCCCGCCATCGCATCTGGCCGCCCCTGATGCCCCTGGCCGGCGGGCTGCTGCTGGCCGCGCTGGTCACCGTCATTCCCACCGACTACCTGGGCCTGAGCCTGCCGCTGATGGACCGGGCGCTGCAGGGCGAGACCATGCCCTACCTGGGCTTTCTCTGGAAATCCCTGCTGGTGGCCGTCACCCTGGGCTCGGGTTTCTATGGCGGCATCGTGACGCCGCAGTTCGTCATCGGCGCCGTGGCGGGCAACGCCTTCGCCCATCTGTTCGGCATCAGCCCGTCGCTGGGCGCGGCCGTCGGCCTGGTCTCCGTGGTGGCGGCGGCCTCGAACACGCCGCTGGCCGCCATCCTCATGGGGGTGGAACTCTTCGGCGGCGTCGTCGGCACGGTGTACGTGTCGGGCGCGGCGATCGCCGCCTACCTGATCATCGGCCACCGCAGCGTCTACCCGGACCAGCGCCTCGGGCATGCGAAATCCTCCTGGATGCGGGTGCGCCCCGACATCCCCGTCGGCCAGGAAAAGACGCACCTGTCCTATGGCCTGCTCAAGGGCTGGCGGCAGATGCGCTCGCAAGGCCCGCGGATCTGGCTGCGGGCGTGGTGGCAATCGGTGCGCGAAGGAAAACGGACCCATGACGATCAGCCCTGAACTCCTGCTGGCCAGCATCGGCGTGGTGGCCATGGCCGCCCAATGGGTCGCCTGGAAACTGCGCGTGCCCGCCATCCTGTTCCTGCTGCTGGCGGGCATCGCCGTCGGGCCGGTGGCGGGCTGGCTGAAGCCGGACGAACTCTTCGGGCCGCTGCTGTTTCCGGTCGTGTCCTTGGCCGTGGCCGTCATCCTGTTCGAAGGCAGCCTGACGCTGGAATTCCACCAGACGCGCGGGCTGGAGCAGGTCGTGCGCCGCCTGGTGAGCGGCGGCCTGCTGATCGCCTGGGCGGTCGCCGCCTTCGCCGTCCACGTCTTCCTGCAGTTCCCCTGGGACCTGGCAGTGCTGTTCGGGGCGATCACCTGCGTCACCGGCCCGACCGTGATCGCCCCGCTGCTCAAGACCGTCAAGCCCGTCGCCCCGGTCGCCCACGCGCTGCGCTGGGAAGGCATCCTGATCGATCCGATCGGCGCCATCCTGGCGGTGCTGTCCTATGACCTGATGGTGGCCCTGCGCACCACCCACGCCTGGGGCCACGCCATGTGGTCGCTGGGCGGCACCGTGGCGGCCGGCCTGGGCTTCGGCGTGGCCACGGGCTGGCTGCTGGGCCTGCTGCTGCGGCGTGGCTGGGTGCCGGACTCGCTGCTGAACCTGTCCGTGCTGGCCTCGGTCTTTGCCGCCTTCTCCCTGTCCAACACCGTGCAGCACGAGTCCGGCTTGCTGGCCGTGACCATCATGGGCATCTGGCTGGCGAACCGGCCCGGCATTCCGGTCAACGACATCCTGGAATTCAAGGAGACCCTCAGCCAGATCCTGCTGTCGGCGCTGTTCATCCTGCTGGCGGCGCGGGTGGCGCCCGCCCAGATCCTGGGCCTGGGCTGGCCCGCCCTGGCCGTGCTGGCGTGCATGCTGTGGGTCGGACGGCCGCTCAAGGTGCTCTTCGCCACCTGGGGGTCCAGGCTCAACTGGCGCGAACGCGGCCTGCTGGCCTGGATCGCGCCGCGGGGCATCGTCGCGGCGGCGGTGTCGGCGCTGTTCGCGCTGCGCCTGGAATCGCTGGACGTGCCCCATTCGGACCGCTTGCTGCCCATGACCTTCCTGCTCATCATCGGCACGGTGATCTGGCAGAGCCTGACGGCGCGTCCCGTGGCGCGCCTGCTGAAGGCGGCCGAGCCCGACCGGGTCGGCTTCCTGATTTCCGGCGCCAATCCCGTGGCCCGGGCGATCGGCCAGGCCCTGCACGAACAGGGGGTGCCGGTGCGCCTGTGCGACAGCGACTGGTACAGCCTGTCCAAGGCGCGCATGCTGGGGCTGCCCACCTATCATGGCAGCCCGCTGTCCGAGCATGCGCAGCACAACCTGGACACCAACGGCCTGGGCCGCCTGCTGGCGCTGGGCACGCGCGACCACGTGAACCAGCTGATCATGGTGCGCGGCCGCGACGAGTTCGGCAAGCACAAGGTGTTCAGCCTGCCCTTGTCCCAGGACGGCGATCCGGCGGGCAAGCATGCCGTGGACCCGGAGTACCGCGGCCGCACCCTGTTCGGCCACGGCCTGGGGTACTGGAAGCTCTCCAGCCTGCTGGCGGCCGGCGCGCAGATCAAGGCCACGCGCCTGTCCGAGAGCTTCGGCTTTGCGCAATACCTGAGCCAGGAGCCGGGCCGGTCCGTCATTCCGCTGTTCGCCGTGAACCCCAAGGGCTATGCGATCCCCTTCACTTCGGACCAGGACCTGCAGCCCGCCGCCGGCTGGATCGTCATCGGCCTGCACGGCGGGACGGGGATCGAGGCCGAGGCGCCGGCGGCCGGCGTGGCTGCCTGATCGCGGCGGAGACGAATCCATGGAACAGCACGACGCGCCCGCCACCCGCCGCCTGTTCTTCGCCCTGTGGCCGGATGCCGATACCGTCCAGGCGCTGGGCGACTGGGTGCGCCTGGCCCGCGAGGCCTGCGGCGGCCGGCCGATGCGGGCCGACACCCTGCACCTGACGCTGGCTTTCCTGGGCGCGGTCGGGACGGACCGGATACCGGCCCTGTCGGGCCTGCTGGCGCCGGGGCGCTGGCCCGGCGGCACGCTGGCCCTGGATCGATTCGGCCGGTTCCGCGGGCCGCGCATCGTCTGGGCCGGCTCCTCCGCGCCCGTGCCCTGGCTGGATGCCCTGCAGGCGGCCTTGTGGCAGGAAATCCAGGGCCTGGGCTTCGCGCCGCCGTCCGAACCCTTCCGGCCCCATGTGTCGCTGCTGCGCCAGGCCGTCGGCGGCGACCTGTCGGACCTGCCGGCGATGCGTCCCGTCATCTGGACCCCGCGCCGGCTGGCGCTGGTGGCCTCGACGCCGGGGCCGCGGCCGGGGTATTACCAAATGATAGCGGACTGTAGCTTGCGCGCGCCTTGAGGTAAGGTGGGGGGCGACAGCAGGAGCGGCCCCCGACCATGACATCCGCCAGCAGGGATCAGACGCCGGCCCGGGACTTTCTCGCCGGAGACACCGAAATGGACAGGCTCATCGCCGCCCATGACTGGTCCCGCACGCCTCTCGGGCCGGTTGCGCAGTGGTCGCCCAGCCTGCGCCAGATGGTCGGCTTCATGCTGATGAGCCGGTTTCCCCTGCTGCTGTGGTGGGGGCCGCACTACATCAGCCTCTACAACGACGCCTATCGTCCCGTCCTGGGCGCCAAGCATCCCTGGGCGCTGGGCAGGACGGTCTGCGAATGCTGGCGGGAAGTCTGGTCCGTCCTGAAACCCCTGATCGACACGCCCTTCCAGGGCGGCCCCGCCACCTGGATGGACGACCTGGCCCTGGAGATCAACCGCCACGGCTTCCTCGAGGAAGCCCATTTCACCGTGGCGTACAGCCCCGTCCCCGACGACACCGCGCCGCAGGGCATCGGCGGCGTGATGGCCACCGTGCACGAGATCACCGACAAGATCGTCGGCGAACGGCGGATCGCCGCCTTGCGGGACCTGCGCGCGCGCGCGGGCGCGGGCAGGACGGCGGAGGAAGTCTGCGCCCGGGCGGCGGCGGCGCTGCGGGGCTATGCGCGCGACCTGCCCTTCGTGCTGTTCTATCTGGTCGACGAATCCGGCGCCCGCGCCCGGCTGGCGGGCACCGCCGGGATCGAACCCGGTGCGGTGGCGGCGCCGCCCGAGGTCAGCCTGTCCCCGGCGGACGGGGCGACTGCCCCCTGGCCGCTCGCCCGCGCGTGGCGCCTGGCCGCGCCCGTGCCGGTCGAGGGGCTGGCCGACCGCCTGTCCAGCGTACCGCCGGGGCCATGGGCCGATCCGCCCCGGGCGGCCCTGATCCTGCCGATCCGGTCGAACGCCTCGCATCGGCCGGCGGGGCTCATGGTGGTCGGAATCAGCTCCCGGTTGACCCTGGACGAGCCCTACCGCGGCTTTCTGGAACTCGTCGCGGCGCAGGTCTCGACCGCCCTGTCGAATGCCACGGCTTACGAGGCCGAACGCCGGCGCGCCGAGGCGCTGGTCGAGCTGGACCGCGCCAAGACGGTGTTCTTTACCAACGTCAGCCATGAATTCCGCACCCCCCTGACCCTGCTGATGGCGCCGCTCGAAGAGGCGGTCGGGCGCGCCCCCGCCGGCACCCGCGAGCGCCAGGACCTGACGATCGCCCATCGCAATGCGCTGCGCCTGCTCAAGCTGGTGAATGCCCTGCTGGATTTCAGCCGGGTCGAAGCCGGCCGCGCCCGGGCCTCGCGCCAGGCGACCGACCTGGCGCGTTTCACGGCCGAGCTGGCCAGCAGCTTCCGGTCGGCCTGCGAGATGGCCGGCTTGACCCTGACGGTGGATTGCCCGCCCCTGGCCGAACCGGTCTACGTCGATCGGGACATGTGGGAAAAGATCGTCCTCAACCTGCTGTCCAATGCCTTCAAGTTCACCTTCGAAGGCGGCATCGAGGTCCGGATGCGCGCCGTGGGCGGCCATGCCGAACTGGTGGTCAGCGACTCGGGCGTCGGCGTGCCGCGGGACGAGATGCCGCGCCTGTTCGAGCGCTTCCACCGGATCGCGGGCCAGAGGAGCCGCAGCCACGAAGGCAGCGGGATCGGCCTGACGCTGGTGCGCCAGTTGGTGATCCTGAATGGCGGCACCATCAGCGCATCGAGCCGCGTGGGCCGGGGTACGCGATTCATCGTGCGCATTCCCCTGGGGACCGCCCAACTGCCGCAGGCGCCCCCGGACGCCGGACCGGCGCCGGTCCCCACCGCGGTGCGGGCCGACGCCTACGTCCAGGAAGCCCTGCGCTGGCTGCCGGACGGCGCGTCCCGGCCCCTGGACGCCGCGCGTGCCGCGGGCGATGGGCTGCCCCGGCCGCCTGCCGGCGCGCACGTCCTGCTGGCGGACGACAATGCCGACATGCGCGCCTATGTCCGCCGCCTGCTGGAGACGGTGTGCGCGGTCGAGGCGGTGGCCGATGGCCACGCGGCGTTGGAGGCCGTGCGGACCCGCTGCCCGGACCTCGTCCTGGCCGACGTCATGATGCCCGGGCTCGACGGCCTGGAGCTGCTGCGCGCCATCCGCGAGGATCCCGCCATCCGCGATACGCCGGTGATCCTGCTGTCGGCCCGGGCGGGCGACGAGGCTCGGGTCGAAGGCCTGGCCGCGGGGGCGGACGATTACCTCGTCAAGCCTTTCTCGACCCGCGAGCTGGTCGCGCGGGTCGAGGCGAACCTGAAGCTGGCCCGCGTGCGCCGGCGGGGCGAGACCCTGCTCATCGGCCAGAAGCGCATCCTGGAGATGGTCGCGACCGGCGCGCCGCTGATCGATACGCTGGACGAGCTGATGGGTTTCATCGAGGCCCACGAGCCCGCCGCGCGCTGCGGCATCCTGCTCTTGTCCGAGGACGGCCGACATTTCCGGCGCGGCAGCGGCCCCAGCCTGCCCCTGGACTACCATCAGGCGCTCGATGGCACGCCGGTGACGCCCCCCTACCTGGGCGCCTGCGGCGAGGCCGTGCACCGGGGGACGACCGTGCTCGTGCCCGACATCGCGAACGATGACCGGTATTCGGCCCAGTGGCGCGAGCTGGCGCGGTCCTGCGGCCTGGCGGCCGTCTGCACCACCCCGGTCCTGGGGGTGGGCGGACAGGTGCTGGCGACGATCGCGCTGTATTACGGGACGCCGCGCGATCCGACGCCGGCCAATCCGGAACTGCTGGACGTGGCCACCCACCTGGCGGCCATCGCGCTCGAGCAGTCCAATGCCGAGGCGGCCTTGCGCGACAAGGAAGAGCGGCTGCAGCACATCATCGATGGCGCGGTGGAATACGCCATCATCGCCATGAGCCGTGAAGGCGTGATCACGACCTGGAACCGGGGGGCGGAACGCCTGCTGGGCTATGCCGAGGAAGAGGCCCTGGGCCGGCCCGCCGACATCTTCTTCACGCCCGAGGATCAGGCGCGCGGCGAGCCCGCGCGGGAAATGCGCCTGGCGCGCCTGCAGGGGCGCGCCGCCAACGAGCGCTGGCACGTCCGCGAGAACGGCACGCGGTTCTGGGGGTCGGGGGTGATGCTGCCGCTGGGCGGCGGAAAGAACACCGCCTACCTGAAGATCTTCCGCGACGGCACCCGCGAGCGCAATGCCGAGGAACGCCAGCGGGTGCTGCTCAATGAGCTCAACCACCGGGTCAAGAACACGCTGGCGATCGTGCAGGCCATCGCCGCGCAGACCTTCAGGAGCGTGGGCGCGGACGCGCGGGCGCGCAGAAGCTTCGAATCCCGCCTGCGGGCGCTGGCTGGCGCGCACGACGTGCTGACGCGCGAAAGCTGGGTCGGCGCCGACCTGGGCCGGGTGGTCCGGTCCGCGCTGGCGCCCTTCATGCCGCGCGACGCGCGGCGGATGCGCATCGACGGGCCGGCGCTCTATGTCTCGCCGAAAGTGGCCCTGGCCTTTACCATGGCCTTGCACGAGCTGGCGACCAACGCGGCGAAGTACGGTGCCATGTCGACGTCCGAAGGGCGCATCGAGGTCCTGTGGTCGCTGGACGCGGACCGCGGCCTGCATTTCGGCTGGTCGGAACGCGACGGTCCCGCCGTGGCGCCGCCGTCCCGCAGCGGCTTCGGCTCGCGGCTGATCGGGCGCGGGCTGGCCAGTATCGGGGCCATCGCGCGGATGGACTACTGCCCCGGCGGCCTGGTCTGCACCGTCGACATGGCCTTTCCGGCCCTGACGCAAGGAGACGATTCGTGAGGGTCCGCGAGGGCGGTCTGGGGGGGAAAATGCGAGAAACCGTTGATCTGGCACAGCGCCGCGTCCTGGTGGTGGAGGACGAGGCCCTCATCTGCATGATGATCGAAGACATGCTGGCCGGCTTTGGCTGCGAGGTCGTCGGCCCGGCCGGCGCGCTGGCGCAGGCGCTGGTCCTGGCGGGCGAGGCCGAGATCGATGTGGCGATCCTGGACGTGAACCTGGGCGGCAAGCCCAGCTTTCCGGTGGCCGACACCCTGCAGGCGCGCGGCATCCCGTTCATCTTTGCCAGCGGCTACGGCGCCGGCGGCCTGGGGCCCCACAGCGGCGCCCCGGTGCTGACCAAGCCATTCCTGGAGTCGGAACTGGAACAGATGATCCGGCGCGCGCTGGCAGCCGATGGCTGCCCGGGCTGAGCGGGCGGCCGGGGCAAGTGGTGCCGGCTAAAGGAATCGAACCCTCGACCTTCTCATTACAAGTGAGCTGCTCTACCAACTGAGCTAAGCCGGCCAAAGACCGCCATTCTACAGGAACAGCCGTCTTATTTGACGATCTTCAGGTGGGAGGGCTTGGGGCCGTCGCCGCCGGGCGCCGCGGGCGCCGGGGCGGGTGCGGGCGGCTCGGTGGCCGGCTGGCCGTCGCCGCCGCCCGGATACGGCTGCGAGGCCACGACCTCGAAGCCCATGCCGGCGCCTGTTTCCCGCGCATAGACGGCCGAGACCGCCGCCACCGGGATGAACAGGTGCTCGACCGCGCCGTTGAAGCGGGATTCGAACTCGATGTATTCATTGCCCAGCGTCAGGCGGTTGGTCGCCAGGTGGCTGATGTTCAGCGTGATCTGGCCATCGTGCACGTGCGCGGGCGGCACGACCGTATTGGCATCCACCGTGACCACGAGGTAGGGTGTGTAGCCGTTGTCCGTGCACCATTCGTGCAGCGCGCGGATCAGATACGGTTTGGTCGAGGTTTCCTGCATATCAGCGGCGCATGACCTTTTCGGAAGGCGTCAGGGCTTCGATGTAGGCCGGGCGCGAGAACAGGCGCTCGGCGTATTTCTGGATCGGGGCCGCGCTCTTGGGCAGCTCGATGCCGTAGTGGGCCAGGCGCCACAGCAGCGGCGCCACGGCCACGTCCAGCATGGAGAATTCCTCGCCCAGCATGAACTTGTTCTTGACCAGCAGCGGGGCCAGCTGCGCCAGGCGGTCGCGGATGTTCGCGCGCGCCGCGTCGCGGACCTTTTCGTCCGTGATGCCGCGGTTCTCCAGCGTGGAGACGTGGACGAAGAGTTCTTTCTCGAAGTTGTACAGGAACAGCCGGGTGCGCGCCCGCATGATCGGATCGGCCGGCATCAGCTGCGGATGCGGGAAGCGCTCGTCGATGTACTCGTTGATGATGTTGGACTCGTACAGGACCAGATCCCGCTCGACCAGGATGGGCACCTGGCCGTAGGGATTCATCACGGCGATGTCCTCGGGCTTGTTGTACAGGTCGATGTCGCGGATCTCGAAGTCCATTCCCTTTTCGAACAGCACGAAGCGGCAGCGTTGCGAAAAGGGGCAGGTCGTCCCGGAATAGAGCACCATCATGTCGTGGATTCCAATACAGAAAAGGCGAAGGATGCGCCCCGCGGGGCGCAGGACCTACCGGACATGCTTCCAGTAGGCGTGGTTCATGCGGATGGCCACGAACAGGAACAGGAACAGGAACAGCATCACCCAGACGCCGATCTGCTTGCGCAGCAGCTGGCCGGGCTCGGCCATCCAGCCCAGGAAGTTGCTGAGGTCGGCGACGTTGCTCTCGAACTGGCTGAAGGCGCGGGCGTCGGGCGTGTCGAAGCGGCCCGTTTCGGATTCCTCGCCGGTGTAGTCGTTCAGGGTCTCGTTCTTGACGGTGGCGAAACCGGCCTCGTCATAGACCGTGGTCGTGCGCTGCCAGTGTTCGGCGCCCTTGTCGTCGGCCACCTGGTGCACCTGGATGTGGGTGTAGCTGCGCGGGCCTTCCATTTCCCAGAGCACGTTGGGCATGGCGACGCTGGGGAAGACCACGTTGTTCCAGCCGGTCTTCTTGCTGGTGTCGCGGTAGAAGCTGCGCAGGTACGTGTAGATGTAATCCACGCCCGAGGGACCGAAGTTGGAGTTCTTGGCGCGGGCGATCACGGAAAGATCCGGGGGCGCGGCGCCGAACCATTGCTTGCCGTCCTCGTGCGTCATCGAGATCGTCATCAGGTCGCCGATCTTGTCGCTCGTGAAGAGCAGGTTTTTCTTGATCTCGCTTTCGGTCAGGCCCAGGTCCGTCAGCTTGTTGTAGCGCATCGAACTGGCGCTGTGGCAGTTCAGACAGTAGTTGACGAAGAGCTTGGCCCCGTTTTGCAGGGCGGCCAGGTCGGTGATGCGGTCCGGGGCGCGGTCCAGATGCGCGCCGCCTTCGGCAAAGGCCAGCGTGCAGGTCAGGGACAGGGCCAGGGCACCGAGCAGTTTTTTGATCATGATCTTTCCGTAACAGTCAGTGGTGGGCCATTCAGTGGGCGCGGAAGGTGACGCGGTCCGGAACCGGCTTGAACGTGCCGAGACGGCTCCAGACGGGCATCATCAGGAAGAACGCCAGGTAAATGACCGTGCAGATCTGGCCCATGATGGTGAAGGTCGGGGTCACGGGTTGCGTGCCCAGCCAGCCCAGGATCAGGAAGTCCACGATGAAGACGGCGTACAGCACCTTGTGCCACGACGGACGGTAGCGGATCGATTTCACCGGCGAGTGGTCCAGCCACGGCAGGAAGAACAGGATGACGACCGCGCCGCCCATCGACACCACGCCCCAGAATTTCGCGTCCAGGGTCTTCATCAGGATGGCCACGACGATCAGGATCGCGGGCGTCGCCAGGCGCCAGATGCCCGAGAGCTTGCCCTTGGCGAACAGCGCCACGGCGGCGATCACGGCGCCGGCCGACAGGATCCAGGTGAAGTCGCTGGTGGTGGCCCGCAGCATGGTGTAGAACGGCGTGAAATACCAGACCGGCGCGATGTGCGGCGGGGTCTTCAGCGGATCGGCCGGGATGAAGTTGTTGTATTCCAGGAAATACCCGCCCATCTCGGGGCCGAAGAAGATGATGGCCGCGAACACGATCAGGAAGCCCGCCACGCCCACGACGTCATGCACCGAATAGAAGGGGTGGAAGGGGATGCCGTCGACCGGACGGCCGTACTTGTCCTTGGGGCCTTGCTTGATCTCGACGCCGTCGGGATTGTTGGAGCCCACCTCGTGCAGCGCGATGATGTGCGCCACGACCAGGCCGATCAGCACCAGCGGGATCGCGATCACGTGGAACGAGAAGAAGCGGTTGAGCGTGGCGTCGGACACGACGTAGTCGCCGCGGATCCACAGGGACAGGTCCGGACCGATGAAGGGGATCGCCGAGAACAGGTTCACGATCACCTGGGCGCCCCAGTAGGACATCTGGCCCCAGGGCAGCAGGTAGCCGAAGAAGGCCTCGCCCATCAGGCACAGGAAAATGCCCACGCCGAAAATCCAGACGAGCTCGCGGGGCTTGCGGTAGGAACCATAGAACAGGCCGCGCAGCATGTGCAGGTAGACCACGACGAAGAACATCGAGGCGCCCGTCGAGTGCATGTAGCGGATGAACCAGCCGCCCGGCACCTCGCGCATGATGTATTCGACCGATTCGAAGGCGAAGCGCGCGTCGGGCTTGTAGTTCATCACCAGGAAGATCCCGGTGACGACCTGGATCACCAGCACCAGCAGCGCCAGCGAGCCAAAGAAATACCAGAAATTGAAATTCTTGGGAGCATAGTATTCGGACATATGCTCTTTGAACATCTTCGTCAGCGGGAAGCGGCGGTCCACCCAGCCCGTCAACCCGGTCGTCTCGACATTATTTTCGGCCATGAACGGCTCCTATCTGTATCACGAAAAGATGAACGGCGCGTTCATCAGGCCTTGTTCGGGTATTCGTCCACCCCGATGACCACGTGCGACCCGTCGGGAGAAAACGCGTAGGGCGGGACCTCGAGGTTGTCCGGCGCGGGCTTGTTCTGGAACACGCGGCCGGCCAGGTCGAAGGTCGAACCGTGGCAGGGACACAGCCAGCCCCCCGGCCAGTCCGACGGCAGCCCCGGCTGGGCGCCCGTCTGGAAATGCGCCGTCGGCGAGCAGCCCAGGTGCGTGCAGATGCCGATGCAGATGAAATATTCAGGCTTGCGCGAGCGGTATTCGTTCTTGGCCCATTCCGGCGTGAAGCCCGGACGGTCGGACTGCGGGTCCGCGAGCTCGGCGTCGTGCTTGGGCAGCGCCTCGATCTCGGCCTTTGTGCGGCGCACGATCCAGACCGGCTTGCCGCGCCATTCGACCGTCATCATCTGGCCCTCGGGCAGCCCCGAGATGTCAGCCTCGACGGGAGCGCCGGCCGCCTTGGCCTTTTCGGAAGGAGCAAAGGACCCGACGAAGGGCACGGCGGTCGCGACACCCGCGACACCCCCCAGAGTACAGGCCGATGCCACCCAGAAGCGGCGCGATGGGTCGGGGGGCAGGTTCGGGTCGACTGCGCCCTGCTCGTCGGACTGTGTCGGATTCTGACTCATTTGTTATCCCTGAAAGCCGCCCTGCGGGCGGAGCGTTTGACAATGATATGCATGCGCGAGGACTGCGGCGCCCGGGGAACCTGAATTGCGCATTCCACGGGAGTCTTCAACCGCGTATTATAGCGTTACGACCTGTGGGGTAAATGCTGAGGAGAAACACGACATGGCCGGAGCACGTGGTTTCATCAAGGAATTCCAGGAATTCGCCATCAAGGGCAACATGATGGATCTCGCCATCGGCGTCATCATCGGCGGCGCCTTCGGCAAGATCATCGATTCGGTCGTCAACGACCTCGTCATGCCCGTCATCAACTTCATCCTCGGAGGACAGGTCAATTTCGACAACCTCTTCTGGGTGCTGCGCCTGCCCGGAGGCTATGCCGGCCCCATGACCGCCGCCGAACTCACCAAGGCCGGCGCCGTGGTATTCGCCTGGGGCCACTTCCTCACCATCTTCGTCAACTTCATCCTCCTGGCCCTGGTCGTGTTCATCCTGGTCAAGATGGTGAACAACGCCCGCCGCCGCTTCGAGGAACCCGCGCCGGCCCCCGCCGTCCCCGAGACCCCCGAAAACATCCTCCTGCTGCGCGAAATCCGCGACTCTTTGAAGAAGTAGGCACTCGTCAATCGCCGGGGGCTCAGGGCCGGGAGCACTGTTGGAGCCCCCGCGTCCACCCCCGGCGAAGCCGCCAAATCGCGACCTGTGTTCCCGGCCCTGAGCCCCCGACGATGAGCTCGCCCTAAAGCACCAGCAACACGGACCCGTTCAAACCGGATTATCAATATCCACGAACGTGCACCGCACTCCGAACTGCGCCTCGATCGCCGCCCCCAGCGCCTGCACCCCATAGCGCTCCGTCGCATGATGCCCCGCCCCGATATACGCCCGCCCCGTCTCCCGGGCCAGATGCACCGTCGGCTCGGAAATCTCCCCGCTGACATAACAGTCGGCCCCCGCCGCCAGCGCCGCCTCCATCATCCCCTGCGCCGCCCCCGTGCACCACGCCAGACACCGCACTGGCCGGTCCAGCTCCCCGATCACCGTCGGCTTGCGCCCCAGCCGCTGCGCCACGTCCGTCGCCAGCTCGCCCACCGTGCAGTCCCAGGCCGGCGCCCCCAGCCAGATCAACTGATCCGGCCCGCAACGCCGCGGCGTCCCGTCGGGCTGGATGTCCGGCGTCCAGTCCATCACCCGCGCAAGCTGCGCGTTGTTGCCCCATTCCGGATGCGCGTCCAGCGGCAGATGATAGGCAAACAGATTGATCTCCCGCCCCAGCAGCGCCGACAGGCGCCGGTGCTTCGGACCGCGGATGCACGGATTCTCGTTCTTCCAGAACCAACCGTGGTGGACCAGGATCGCGTCCGCATCATGCGCGATCGCCGCATCGATCAGCGCCTGCGACGCCGTCACCCCCGTCACGATGTGCCCGATCGCCTCGCGCCCCTCGACCTGCAGGCCATTGGGGCAGTAGTCTTTGAATCGCTCGGGCTGCAGCGTGGCGTTCAGCCAGCTTTCCAGGTCCTGGCGTGAAATCTGTGGTTTCATTGGAACATTGTCCTTCAGTGATGAATTGCGCGGCGGCGCCGCCGCAAAAAGACGACAACGGGGATCCGGTTCGATGCAAAGATTGTGGCTGATTTTCGCCCAGACCGTCACGGTGTGCCTGGGAGCCTTGTTTCTGGTGTCCACCTTGCGCCCGCAATGGCTGCCCGGCAACGGGGGCGCGCCCGCGCCCGCCATGACCGCGGCCGGCGACCCGCGCGCGCCGGACGCGCCCGTCTCCAGCTACGCCCAGGCGGTCGCGCGGGCCGCGCCCTCCGTCGTCAACGTCTATACCCGCAAGCACGTGGACGTCCCCCTGGTGCCGCTGCCCCCCGACCCCGGCCTGCAGCAGCTCCTGCGCAGCGTGCCGGGATTCACCCAGCGGCGGGATTCCACCAGCCTCGGGTCCGGCGTCATCGTGCGGGCCGACGGCTACATCCTGACCAATTACCACGTGATCGAATCGGCCGACTCCATCGAGATCAGCCTGCAGGACGGCCGCCAGGCGGCGGCGCGGATCGTCGGCGCCGATCCCGAGAGCGACCTGGCGGTGCTGAAGATCAGCCTCGAGGACCTGCCCGTCATCGTCTTCGACCCCGAACAGTCCGTGCGGGTCGGCGACGTCGTGCTGGCCATCGGCAACCCCTTCGGCGTCGGCCAGACCACCACCCAGGGCATCGTCTCCGCCCTGGGCCGCAACCGCCTGGGCATCAACACCTACGAGGACTTCATCCAGACCGACGCCGCCATCAACCCCGGCAATTCCGGCGGCGCCCTCATCGACACCCAGGGACGCCTGGTCGGGATCAACACGGCCATCTACTCCGAGACCGGCGGATCGCTGGGCATCGGCTTTGCGATCCCGTCCGGCCCGGCGCACCGGATCCTCGACCAGATCATCCGCACCGGCCACGCCCAGCGCGGCTGGCTGGGGCTGGAGCCGCAAGACCTCACGCCCGACCTGGCCCAGGCCTTTCACCTCGAGGACCTGCGCGGCGCCATCGTCGCCCGGGTCCTGCCGCGCGGGCCGGCCGCCCGCGCCGGGATCCAGGTGGGCGACATCATCCGCACCCTGGATGGCCAGCCGGTGCGCGATTCCTTCGAGCTGCTGAACCGGCTCGCGCCCCTGCAGGCCGGCAGCACCGCCCGTCTGGGGCTGCTGCGCGGCGGCAAGCTGCTGGACCTGAAGGTCACGGTGGGAGAACGCCCGCCCGCGCCGCGACCGGCGCATTGAAGGGGCGGCCCCGCACTGAAGGGCCGCGCCGGCCGCCGGCCGGGGTGGATCAGGATCCCGACTGCGCCCGCAGCAGCTTTGCTGCCGCGATCGAGAAATACGTCAGGATCCCGTCGCCGCCCGCGCGCTTGAAGGCCAGGAGCGACTCCATCATGACCTTGTCGTGGTCCAGCCAGCCATTGGCGGCGGCCGCCTTGATCATGGCGTATTCGCCGCTGACCTGGTAGGCGTAGGTCGGCATCCCGAAGGCGTCCTTGACCTCGCGCAGCACGTCCAGGTAGGGCAGGCCCGGCTTGACCATCACCATGTCGGCGCCCTCGCGGATGTCGGCCGCCACCTCGCGCAGGGCCTCCAGGCGGTTGGCCGGGTCCATCTGGTAGGTCGCCTTGTTGGACGAGCCCAGATTGGCGGCCGATCCCACCGCATCGCGAAACGGCCCGTAGAACGCGCTGGCGTACTTGGCCGAATAGGCCATGATCCGCGTATGGATGCGCCCGCGCCCGTCCAGCGCCCGGCGCACCGCGCCGATGCGCCCGTCCATCATGTCGCTGGGCGCGACGATGTCCACGCCGGCCTCGGCGTGGGTCAGGGACTGGCGCACCAGCATCGCCACCGTCGCCTCGTTCAGCAACTGTCCGTCGGCGTCGAGCAGGCCGTCCTGCCCGTGGCTGGTGTAGGGATCCAGGGCCACGTCGGTCAGCACGCCGAGTTCCGGGAAATGCTGCTTGAGCAGCGCCACCGTGCGCGGAATCAGGCCGTCCGGGTTGGCGGCCTCGATGCCGTCGGGCGTCTTCAGGTCCGGATCGATGTGCGGGAACAGGGCCAGCACCGGGATGCCCAGGGACAGGCATTCCTCGGCGGTGCGCAGCAGCGTGTCGGGGGAATGGCGCACGACGTCGGGCATGGACGCGACGGGCTCGCGGACGTTGCGGCCTTCCTGGACGAAGACCGGATAGATCAGGTCGTCGGTCGACAGGCGGTGCTCGCGCACCAGGCGGCGCGAAAAATCGTCGCGCCGGTTGCGGCGCAGCCGGGTGGTGGGGAAATCGACGGGGGGTAGGAAACGAGTCATGGCACAACCTGCGGTGAAATCCAGTTTTCGATGTGGGCGGCGGCGTCCTCCAGCCCGATGCGGTGGGTGGCCGAAAATGGCAGCGCGGTCAGCGTGCCGATCTCGGCGAGATCCTTGCGTGCCTGGAACGCGGCCCGCACGCGCTGGCCGTAGGGCAGCTTGTCCGCCTTGGTCAGCAGGGCCAGCGTGGGCAGGCCCCGCAGGCCGATCCAGTGCGCCAGGCGCCGGTCCAGGTCGGTGACGCCGCGCCGGATGTCGATCAGCAGCACGACCCCGGCGAGGCTGGCGCGTTCGTGCAGATAGCCGCCCAGCACCTCGGCCCACTCGTCGCGGGACGCGCGGTCGACCGCCGCATAGCCATAGCCCGGCAGGTCCACCAGGAACCCCAGCCAGGCCTCGGCCTCGATCGGGTCGGGGATGCCGAACAGATTGATCAGGCGCGTGCGCCCGGGCGTCTTGCTGGAAAAGGCCAGCCGGCGCTGGTTGGTCAGCACGTTGATGGCCGATGATTTTCCGGAATTGGAACGGCCGACGAAACAGACCTCGGCGGTGGTGGGGGCGGGCAGCTGATCCAGGCGGGCGGCTGACACCGTGAAGCGGGCTCGATGTAGTAGGGACACGGGGGTTCGGCCTGGGCCGCATGGGTGCTGTCGACAATCGCTATTGTATAATCCTCGCTTGTGTTGACTACGCCGGTCGTCCTGCGTCCGTTGCAAGGCGCGGCCCGGAACCAAGAAAAAACGGCGCCTGTCGGCGCCCCGACCCAAACTCGAGGACCTCATGAAGCGTGCGCTATCCAGTATGTTCATGGTCGGCAGCCTGGTGCTTGCCGGCGCCCTGCCTGGCTTGACCCACGCTCAGGATGCCGCCAAACCCGACGCCAAGGCGGGCGAGCAGCTGTTCGTCAAGGGCGACATGTCGCGCGGCGTGCTGGCCTGTGTCACCTGTCACGGCGAGGCTGGCAACAGCACGATTCCGGCCAATCCCAACCTGGCCGCCATGCCTCACGAATACCTGGCCAAGCAGCTGCACGACTTCGTGCCGCAGGGCGACAAGCGCGCCGTGCGCACCGGTCCCGACGGCGCGCCGTCCATCATGTCGACCATCGCGCCTTCGCTCACCGCCCAGGACATCCAGAACGTCGCCCTCTACCTGTCGCAGCAAAAGCTCGACTGGGACAAGGCCGGCACCGCCACCCACGAGGCCACGATGGAACGCGGCCAGCACATCTGGCGCGCCGGCATCGCCGACCGCAACGTGCCCGCCTGTGCCGCCTGCCACTCGGCCAACGGCGCCGGCCTGCCGGGCGAGTTCCCGCGGCTGGCCGGGCAGCATCCCGAATACATCCTCGAGCAGCTCAAGCTCTTCCGTTCCGGCGATCGCGCCAACAGCATCATGCACGACATCGCCAGCCGCATGACCGATCCGGACCTGGCGGCCGTGGCCGATTTCGCGGCGGGGCTGCGCTGACCGGCGGCCGGGCACGCCCGATGCTGCAGGGCTGCCGCGACGCGGCCCTTCGTCGGGCGGAGCCGGTCAATTCCCGGTTGCATCCAGGGTCTTGGGAGGGGTCCCGGATACTGCCGGTGTAAGGTTGAACTTTAAAATATCACAAGGGGGGACGCGCAAGCGCGCCTCCCCTTTTTCTTGAGTCGGGCCAGCCGTGACGTCTTCTTCCAGTCCCCGCGCGCGGGGTGCGGACATCATCGAACTCTTGGGATCGATGCGTTTCGCCATCAGCCTGCTGATGTTCATCTGCGTGGCCAGCCTGATCGGCACCGTGCTGCCGCAGAACCAGGCCGCCAACGCCTACATCGACCAGTTCGGGCCGTTCTGGTATGCGGTCTTCGACCAGTTCTCGATCTGGCACATCTACAACAGCCCATGGTTCCTGCTGATCATGGCCTTCCTGGTCGTGTCCACGACCTTGTGCGTGATGCGCAACACCCCCAAGATGCTGCGCGACATGCGCACCTTCCGGGAATACGTGCGCGGGTCCAGCCTGAAGGCCTTCCACCACAAGGTCGAGGTCGACAGTGCCCTGGAACCGGATCAGGCCGCGGCCCGTGTGGGCGAACTGCTGCGCGCCCGCGGCTACCGTTTCCGCGTGCGCGTGGACGGCGACAGCCGCATGGTCGCCGCGAAAAAGGGCGCGGCCAACCGCCTGGGGTACATCTTCGCGCACGTGGCCATCGTCGTCATCTGCCTGGGCGGGCTGCTGGACAGCGAGCTGCCCGTGCGCCTGCAGACCTGGCTGTTCGACAAGCAGCCGGTGGTGGGCAACATGCTGATCGCCGACGTGCCCGAGTCCGGGCGCCTGTCGCCGCGCAATCCCAGCTTTCGCGCCAACATGCTGATCCCCGACGGCAAGCAGAGCAGCGTGGGCATCGTCACCTCGGGGCAGGGTGTGCTGCTGCAGCCGCTGCCCTTCTCCATCCGCCTGAAAAAATTCTACGTCAAGTACTACGACACCGGCATGCCCAGCGATTTCCGCAGCGACGTGGTGGTGACCGACCTGGAGACCGGCAAGTCCTTCGAGCGCACCATCCAGGTGAACGAGCCGTTGCGCTACAAGGGCATCACCGTCTACCAGTCCAGCTTCGACGACGGCGGCAGCGCCTTGCGCCTGAAGGCCTGGCCGCTGTCGGGCACCGCCGACCAGCCGACCGACCTGTCCGGTACCGTCGGCGGCAACGGGCGGCTGCCCGAGACCCTGGGCGGGCAGACCGTGGACTACACCGGCCTGCGGGTCATCAATGTCGAAAACATGGGCGGCGGCAAGGATCCGCAGCCCACCGACCTGATCAAGGACGTCGCCGCGGTGACCGGCAGCGCCGCGCGGCCGCGCAACGACAATCTGCGCAACGTCGGCCCCAGCGTCCAGTACCGGCTGACCGGCGCCGACGGCCAGGCCCATGAATTCACCCAGTACATGCTGCCGGTGGCGATCGACGGTTTTCCGATGTTCCTGCTGGGGATGCGCAACACCGAGGCCGAGCCCTATCGCTATCTGCGCATTCCGGCCGACGACGAAGGCACCCTGCGCGAATTCATGCGGCTGCGGGCGGCGCTGGCCGATCCGGCGCTGCGCGAAGAGGCGGCGCGCCGCTTCGCCGCCGTCAACGCCCCGGAGGGCGAGCAGCGCACGCTGATGTTCCAGGCCGCCCAGGGGGCCCTGCGCACGTTCTCGCAGCGCGGCTTCAACGGCATCATCGATTCCGCGCCGCCGGACCAGCGCGAGAAGATCCTGAATTTCGCCGTCCCCATGATCCAGCTCAGCCTGCGCGAGCTGCGCGGCCTGGTGCGCGCGCGCGATCACCTGCCGCCCCTGCCCGACAGCGGCCCGCAGGCCGAGCACGAGGCGCAATGGCTGCGCCTGTCCGTGCTGGCGCTGGCCTCGCTGCCGGATTATCCCGCGCCGGTGGCCCTGCAGCTGTCGGGCTTCGACCAGGTCCAGGCCAGCGTCTTCCAGGTGGCCCGCAGTCCCGGCAAGAACACCGTCTACCTCGGTTGCCTTCTGCTGGTGCTGGGGGTATTTTCGATGTTCTACATCCGCGAACGGCGGGTCTGGGTCTGGATCCGTCCGCAAGGCGCCGGCAGCGCCTGGCTGGCCGCCATGACCACGCAGCGGCGCAACATGGATTTCAACCACGAATTTGAGCGGCTGCGGGACGCCCTGCGCAGCCTCGGAGGTTCCCATCATGACAAGTGATTCCCTGACGCAAGAATCCATGGCCCTGTGGGCCCGGGACATGAACACCAGCGGCGACCGGCGCGGCCGGCGCGGCCGGCCCGACTGGACGGACCTGGCGTTCTTCCTGGTGCTGGCGGTGGGCGCCGGCCATGTGCTGACCAGCTACGGCCAGTTCATGGACTACTACGAAAAGCTGATCCTCATCGGCGCCGTGGCGGTGTTCAGCTGGCTGGGCTGGCTGTGGCGGCCGCTGCGCACGCTGATGATCGCGGCCGGGGCCAGCGCGCTGCTGGCCATCTGGATGTACAGCCCCACCGGATCTCTGCTGCAGGGCGACCTGGCGCGCGCCGACTCGAATTTCCTGCTCAAGTACCTGCTGTCCTCACAGTCCGCCATCCTCTGGATGTGCGCCCTGTTCGTGCTGGCGACCCTCTGCTATTGGGCGGGCTTTGCCAGCGGGACCGCGGCCTGGCTGGGCACCGTCCTGACCTGGTCGGCGGTCTACGCGGGCCTGACGGGCCTGCTGGTGCGCTGGCGCGAGGGCCACCTGATGGGGCCGGACATCGGCCACATCCCGGTCAGCAACCTCTACGAGGTCTTCGTGCTGATGTCGCTGATCACGGCGCTGTTCTACCTGTACTACGAACGCCGCTACGCCACCCGCGCGCTGGGCGGCTTCGTGCTGCTGGTCATCAGCTCGCTGGTGGTCTTCCTGCTGTGGTATTCCTTCACACGCGACGCCTATCAGATCCAGCCCCTGGTGCCGGCCCTGAAGAGCTGGTGGATGAAACTGCACGTGCCGGCCAATTTCATCGGCTACGGCACTTTCAGCCTGGCCGCGATGGTGGGCTTTGCCTACCTGGTCAAGTCCCATGGCGAGACCCTGACCTGGAAACCCCTGATCCCGGTGTTCGTGCTGGGCGCCGTCCTGTGCGCCGAGCCTTTGGTCTTCGGCTCGCGCGAGCTCTCCGCGACCTGGATGTTGTATTTTGGCATCGGCGCCCTGATCGTGGGCGCGATCCTGGCCTTCCGCCGGCCGATCGCGCAGCGCCTGCCGTCGCTGGAGCTGCTGGACGACATCATGTATCGGGCCATCGCCGTCGGCTTCGCGTTTTTCACCGTGGCCACCATCCTGGGCGCGCTGTGGGCCGCCGACGCCTGGGGCACGTACTGGCAATGGGACCCCAAGGAAACCTGGGCGCTGATCGTCTGGCTGAATTACGCCGCCTGGCTGCACATGCGCCTGATGAAGGGGCTGCGCGGGTCCATGGCCGCCTACTGGGCGCTCAGCGGGCTGCTGGTCACCAGTTTCGCCTTTCTGGGTGTGAACATGTTCCTTTCTGGCCTGCATTCCTACGGCGAACTGTAATACGTGTGATAAATTACAACTCCACACAATTACATGGAGGGCACTCATGCCCTTCAGCATCGATGCCCAACGGAGTGGGAATCGTGCGCAGGCCCTGGCGTTGTTGGCGTTGCGGACTCAGGTCAGGATCCTGAGCACGCACTGGCCCATGCGCTCGTGGGCGGTGTTCGATCGTACGCAGGCCGCGGAGGCTCGCCCCCTGGCGGCCCAGGGCCCCCTGCGCGCCGTACCGCGCCAGACGCTGGATCCGTGGATGGCGGCCTCGCCCGGCCACGCCCTGCCCGGGCTGCGCGGCGCCTTGCTGCACCGGGTCGCCGCCCACGCCGGGGATCCGGCCTGGCCCCGCTTTCCCGCCGCCACCCATGTCATCCGACTGCCCCTGCGGGTGCCGGGCCGCTCCCGGCCCAATGGGGTGCTGGTCGGTGTGCTGGCCGCCGCGGCCGCGCCGCCGCATCCGGCCGAGCGGCTGACGACGCTGTCCTGGTCGCTCGAGGCCATGGCGCTGGCCCTGGCTCAATGGGAAGAAAGCGGCGAGCTCACCAGCCTGGTGCACAGCGTGCGCCAGGAGGCCTGCCTGGATCACCTGACCGGCGTGCTGAACCGACGGGGGTGGGATATCTGTGTCCAGCGCCTGGAAGGCAACGACGGCCCCGAGAGGGCCGTCATCATGCTGGACCTCGATGAACTCAAGCACGTCAACGACCGGCATGGCCATGCCTGCGGCGACGCCCTGTTGCAGCAGACCGCCCAGGTCCTGCGCCACGTCCTGCGCAACGACGACGTCATCGCGCGGCTGGGCGGCGACGAGTTCGGCATGCTGCTCGCCCGGGGGGTGACGCGCGTCTCGCTGCAGCGTTTCGTGGACCGTGTGCGCCAGGCGCTGGGCGAGGCGCGGATCCAGGTGTCCCTCGGGGTCGCCCTGCGTTCGGAGGCGGGCTCGATCCAGGAGGCGCTGGCCCTGGCGGACCGGCGCATGTACGAGGACAAGGAAACCCACCTGGGCAAGGGCGTCAGAAGCGCCGACCGCTGATTTCTTCCACGTAGGCCTGGGCCGCCGGACTGGCGATCAGCGGCAGGATGTTGTCGTGGGCCAGGATGTCGGCCGGCGGGCGTGCCGCGGAAATCACATAGCCCTGCACGTAGTCCACGCCCATCTCCGCCAGCGTGCGCAGAGTCGCGACGTCCTCGACCCATTCGGCGATGCATTCCATGCCGAGGTTGTGGGCCAGGTCCACGATGCTGTTGACGATCGCGATGTTGGCCTCGCTGCTGAGCATGTCGCGGATCAGCGTGCCGTCGATCTTGATCGTGTCGGCGGGCAGTTCCTTGAGGTAGGAAAACGAGGTGTAGCCGGCGCCGAAGTCGTCCAGCGCCACGCGCGCGCCCATGCGCTGCAGCCGCCGCATGAACTGGCGGGTGCGTTCCAGGTCCTGCAGGGCCACGCCCTCGGTGATCTCGACGCACAGCCGGCGGGTGAACTGCGGCTGCAGGTTGAGGATGGCGAACAGCGTGTCGATGAAGCGGTCGTCGTTCAGCGACACGCCGCTGAGATTGATGTTGACCTGCTGGGTCTGGCCGAGCTTGAGGTGGTGCTTGGCCATCCATTCGAGCGCGGTCGAGAACACCCATTTGTCGATGGCGGTGATCATGCCGCTGTCTTCGGCCGCCTGGATGATCTTCTGGGTCTGCAGCGGATGCGGGCCGTCGCTGCGCACGCGCAGCAGCACCTCGAAATTGAGCGTCTGCAGGGGGTGGCGCAGCGACATGATGGGCTGCATCGCCAGGAAGATGTCCTCGGGCGGGGAGCCCTGTTCGAGCTGCTCGAACACGCGCAGCTCGTTGATGTGGTCGAAGAGCTCGTGCGCGTTTTCCTCGTAGACCACGATGTCCTGGTGCTGCTTGCGCGCCTCGCGGCAGGCGCGCGTCGCCGCGGCGATGGCGTCCTTGGGCCGCATGCGGGCGTCCAGGTCGATCAGGCCCATGGCGCTCTTGATCTGGAAGGCGCGGTCGCCCACGTAGAAGGGCGAGCTGTTCAGGCTCTCGACCATGTCCTGCGCCATGCGCCGGGCCTCGCGGGCGCGGACGTTGGGGTACAGGATGATGAATTCGTCGCTGCCGATGCGCCCGAGCTTTTGCTGTTCCGTCAGCGCGTACCGCAGGCGGTCGCAGGCCAGTTGCAGGAGCTGGTCGCCGGCCGAATGCCCGAACAGGTCGTTGACGCGCTTCAGGTGGTCCAGGCTGAGGAAGGACAGGGCACAGGGGGTGCCGGACTGCTGCAGGTCCTGGATCGCGGCCTGCATGGCGTCCTCGATGCCGCGCCGGTTCAGGGTGTTGGTGAGCGCGTCGTGATCGGTCATCAGGCGCAGGTTGCGCAGGGTCTCGGAGCGCGCGGTCACGTCCTGCAGCGAGCCCTCGATGCGGCTGCCCGCCAGCGTGGCCCGCAGCAGGAAGCTGCGCACCGGGGCCTTGGGGTCCGTGCTGTGCTGCTGGATCTCGGTGTCGCGGCCCTGTTCGGTGGCCAGCGACACCGCGACCCAGTCGACCTCGCCGAAGAAATCGTGCCAGCTGATCGACGGGATCTCGACCTCGTTGCGCACCTGCAGCATCTGGCGGGCGTTGGGGTTCATGTGCTCGAAGTGGCGCGTGGCGCCCAGCGTGAACAGGCCCAGCGGCGAGAGCGAGTCGTGCGCGATCAGCTCGTTGCGCTGGCGCAGGCGCATCTGGCGGTCTTCGCGGGTGCGGTTGGCGGTGGCCAGGGCGATCAGCAGGTTGCAGGCCAGGAACAGCAGCACGCCCGGCCAGTTGCTGAAGACCGACTGGCGGTCCAGCCCGATCAGGATCAGGCCCGCCGCCATGATGCAGACCGCCAGGCAGACCCCCAGCGTGTGCCAGAACAGCGAGCGCGTCGTGAACCGGAACAGGGCGTGGATGAGGATGGTGGCCACCAGCCCCGTGTCCACCCAGGCGGCAAAGAAGGTCGCCGTCCGGAAGACCTGGTGCGAGGGCGCCGCCAGCGCCGCCAGCAGCGCGGCCGAGGCGACCAGGCCGATGAACTGCAGGCGGCGGTGCGTGGGCGCCCCCAGGCTCTGGCGGAACAGGCGCGAGAACAGCAGCCATGTCGTGGTGAAGGACAGCAGCACCGTCAGCCGGCGCGACCAGTCCAGCCCCTCGGGCGTCAGCAGGTGTCCCAGCCACAGGTGGTCCCAGCCCAGCGCCCAGGCGCCGAGCCTCAGATTGCACACGATCCAGCAGGTGAGCAGTACGTACAGGTGGTCGCGGGTGGTCAGGACGATGACCGCGATGAAGGCCGCCAGCATCACCAGGCCGCCTTCGAGCATGCCCAGGGCGTGCGCCTCGTGCGCCTTGGCCGAGGAGAAGGCGGGCGGCGCCCACTGCTGGATGGACAGGGTGCCCGGGATGGGCTGTTCGATCTGGCACAGCACCTGGTCGGCGTTCAGGGTGGCCGGCACCAGCGCCGAATAGCCCAGGATGCCCGGCTCGAAGCCCAGCGGCGTCAGGGTGCCGAGCTTGCCGCTGTCCAGCAGCCAGCAGGTCGGCGGCAGGATGTCGGCGGAGGGCAGCAGCAGCACCGAGGGCTCGGCGCTGCCCGGCGTCTGCCGGTCGTTCAGGCTGGCCAGCAGCCAGACCGTGCCCTGGGGCGTGCGTTCGGACAGCCGGGTGGGGCGGGTGCGCAGCGCGGCGAGCGCGTGGTGGGGGCCGTTGAAGGCGCCGGCCAGGAATTGCGTGGCCATGCCCTGGCCGGATTGCGGCGGCTGGTGCGGCGGAAATATCCAGGCCGTGGTCAGCGCCGCCACGCACAGCAGCAGCGGCAGCAGGTAGTACACCAGAAAGACGCGTGGCCCGCCGTGCCTCTGGGCACGGGTTGAATCAGCCGGGGACGCGGAATCCTTCAGTGGTGGCATGCAGCAGGCCGAGAGAAACAAGGGCCGAAATCCGGACCGGACGAGGGACGGACTGCGGAGCCAAACGTTTTACGACAGAAAGTTCCCGGATTTTACCGTGTTCGGAGGGCCGGCGCCCTCAGGGATTGCGAGGGATGCGTTCGGAGGCGTACAGATCCTGGACCGATTCGCGCGGCCGGATCACCCAGTGCCGCTGCCCGTCCACGAGGATCTCGGCCGCGCGGGGGCGGGTGTTGTACTGGCTGGACATGGAAAAACCGTAGGCGCCGGCCGACAGGATGGCCAGCAGGTCGCCCTGCTCCAGGGGCAGTGGCCGGCCGCGGGCCAGCCAGTCGCCGCTTTCGCAGATCGGGCCGACGACGTCGTAGGTCTCGATGGGGGTGCCGTTGCGCGGCTGCACGGGGACCACGTCGTGCCAGGCCTCGTACAGCGCCGGGCGCATGAGGTCGTTCATCGCGGCGTCCACGATGGCGAAATTGCGGGCGTCGGTGGGCTTGAGGTATTCGACGCGGGTCAGCAGCACGCCCGCGTTGCCGACCAGCGAGCGGCCGGGTTCCAGGATCAGCTGCAGGTGGTCCAGGCCGCGCGCGGCGAGGGCGGCGAACACGGGATCGAGCAGGTCGGCCGGATGCGGCGGGGTCTCGTCGGTGTAGCGGATGCCCAGGCCGCCGCCCAGGTCCAGGTGGCGCAGGGCGATGCCCTCGCCGGCCAGCGTCTCGATCAGGCCCAGCAGCTTGTCCAGCGCGTCGAGGTAGGGACTGATCTCGGTGATCTGCGAGCCGATGTGGCAGTCCACGCCCACGACTTCCAGGGCCGGATGCTGGCTGGCCTGCCGGTACAGCGCCGGGGCCTTCAGGATGTCGACGCCGAACTTGTTTTCCTTGAGCCCGGTGGAGATGTAGGGGTGGGTGCCGGCGTCGACGTCCGGGTTGACGCGCAGCGACACGGGGGCGCGCACGCCCATTTCCTGGGCGATGTCGGCCAGGCGTTCGAGTTCGGCGGCCGACTCGACGTTGAAGCACTTGATGCCCGCCGACAGCGCCCGGCGGATTTCCCAGTTCTGCTTGCCCACGCCGGAGAACACGATGCGCCCGGCCGGGGCGCCGGCCGCCAGCACGCGCGCGAACTCGCCGCCCGAGACGATGTCGAAGCCCGCGCCCAGCTGCTGGAATTCGTGCAGCACGGCCAGGTTCGAGTTGGCCTTGACGCCGTAGCAGACGAGCGCGTTGCGGCCCTTGATGGCATCGGCGTAGCGCTGCCAGGCCTCGTGCAGGGCGGCGCGCGAATACACGTACAGTGGCGTGCCGTGGCGGTCCGCCAGGTCCGTCAGGGCGATGTCTTCGACATGGAGAATACCGTCCCGGATGGGGAAGTGGGGGGCAGCAGTCATGGGCGGTCAGGGTCGGGGGGAAGGAGGCGGCGTGGTGACGGGCGCCACCGACGGCGGCGTGGCCAGCGCCGCGTCGGCGGGCGGCGGGGGCGACGAGGCAGGCGTGAGCGGGCCTTTCATGCCGCAGCCGGCCAGCCCCAGGATCAGGGCGCCGGCGGCCAGGAGGGCCGGCAGGCGCGGGGAGAGTCGAGTCATCATCAGAACGGTACCCGGACAGGTTGGGGGATGGCGGCGTCGTTGTCGTTGCCGTCGTTCTGGCCGTGCAGCTGGTCCAGCAGGGCGCCGATGCCGTCCGGCCCGGGCGGGGGGCTGCCGGGCTGCGGGTCGCCGGCCGTGGGCAGGCCGACGCGGGCGATGGCCACGCCGGGCGGGAATTCGGAGAAATAGAAGTCGCCGTCGATGCGCGACAGGCCGCTGGGGAGGGGACCGGGCGGGATCTCGGGCTGGCCGGCCAGGGCGGTGCGCATGTAGCCGACCCAGATCGGCAGGGCCGCGCCGCCGCCGGTCTCGCCCTGGCCCATGGATTTGGGCTGGTCGAAGCCCATCCAGGCCACCGCCACGAGCTTGGGCGTGAAGCCGGCGAACCAGGCGTCCTGGGAATCGTTGGTGGTGCCGGTCTTGCCGCCAATGTCGTCGCGCTTGAGTTCGCGGTGGGCGCGCGCGCCCGTGCCGTAGGTGGCCACGCCGCGCAGCATGTCGTCCATCACGTAGGCCGTGCGCGGGTCGATGACGCGCGCCAGGGTGTCGCCGGCCACGGTGGGCCGCGCGCGCATGATGACCTTGCCGCTGCTGTCGGTCACGTGGTCGATCAGGTAGGGCGGCACGCGGTAGCCGCCGTTGGCGAACACGGCATAGCCGCCGGCCAGCTGCAGGGGCGTCACGCTGCCGGCGCCCAGCGCCAGCGGCAGCACCGCCGGCTGGCGCGAGCGGTCGAAGCCGAAGCGCGTGACGTAGTCCTGCACGTACTGCGGGCCGACCGCCTGCATGATCCGGATGGAGACCATGTTCTTGGATTTGTACAGGCCCTGGCGCATGGTCAGCATGGGCTCGTACGAGCGGCCGTAGTTCTTGGGATTCCAGGGCTTGGACCCGGTCTGCTCGGCCGTCAGGGAAAAGGGCTCGTCGGAGATCTGCGTGGCCGGCGTCAGGCCGCGTTCCAGCGCCGAGGCGTAGATGAAGGGCTTGAAGGAGGAGCCGGGCTGGCGCCAGGCCTGCGTGACCCGGTTGAACTTGCCTTCCTCGAAGTCGAAGCCGCCGACCATGGCGACGATGCCGCCGTCCTGCGGCCGCAGCGACACCAGGGCCGCCTGGATGCTGGGCTTGTTCAGCAGTTCCCAGTAGTCGCCTTCCTTGTGGACGTAGACCACGGCGCCGCGCGCGATGCGCACCGAATCCCTGGCCTTGGGCGTCAGGCCCCGGGCGACGACCCGCAGCGCGCGCTTGTCGGTGATGTCGATGATCTCGGTCGGGCTGCGCGCGACCTTGACGGCCGTGGGGCTGGCCGACAGCACGATGCCGGTCAGCAGGTCGCCGTTGTCCGGGTATTTTTCCTGGATGGCGTCCAGGATGTCGTTGAAGGCCTCGGGCTGGTTCTCGATCCCGGCGGGCAGGTCGATGGTTTCCTCGGGCCCGGGATACGGCGCCCGGCGGGTGTAGTCCAGCACCCCGTCCCGCAGCGACTGGTAGGCGGCTTCCTGGTCCTTGGAGTCGATCGTGGTGTAGATGTTGAAGCCGCGGGAATAGATGTCGTCCTGGTAGACGCCGTAGAGCAGCTGGCGGGCGAGCTCGGCCGGGTATTCGCCGTGCACGGCGTAGCGCCCGGTGGGCGTGCCGGCGGCGGATTTCACCACGATCGGCTGGTTCATGGCCTGCTGGTATTCGGCGTCGGTCAGGTAGCCCAGGCTGCGCATGCGGCCCAGCACGTAGGCCTGCCGGGACTTGGCGCGCTGGAAGTTCGAGATCGGGTTGAAGCGCGAGGGCGCCTTGGGGATCCCCGCCAGCATCGCGGCCTCGGCCGGCGTGATGTCGGCCAGCTGCTTGCCGAAATACGTGCGGCTGGCGGCGGCGAAGCCGTACGCCCGGTGGCCCAGGAAGATCTGGTTCATGTACAGATCCAGGATCTGGTCCTTGGTGAGCGTCGCCTCGATCTTGAAGGTCAGCAGCAGCTCGTAGAACTTGCGGGTGTAGGTCTTTTCCGACGACAGGTAGAAATTGCGGGCCACCTGCATGGTGATGGTGCTGGCGCCCTGGGTCTTGGACATGTGCACCACGTTGGCGACGGCCGCGCGCAGCACGCCCGCCCAGTCGATGCCGCCGTGCTGGTAGAAACGGTCGTCCTCGGCCGCCAGGATGGCGGATTTCATGATGTCCGGGATCTCGTCGAAGCGCAGCACGTTGCGGCGTTCTTCGCCGAACTCGCCGATCAGCACGTGGTCGGCGGTGTAGATGCGCAGCGGCACGCGCGGCCGGTAGTCGGTCATCGCGTGCAGGTCGGGCAGGTTGGGCCAGGCCAGCGCAAGAGCCAGGGAAAGCAGCAAGGCGGCGCAGACGCCCAGGCCGGCACAGAGGACGAACGCCTTAAGCACCAGGCGCGTGAGCCAGGAACGGGCAGGCGCCTTCGGCTTGGAGGTGGTTTTGGTGGTTCTCATCAGGGGCGATTGTAAGCCCTGGCGGAAGCGGGCCAGAGATCGGGGGCGGAGTCTATGTAACCGGATGCTGCGAAACCGGTCGGCGGAGCGGGGGCCCGCCGCGGCCAGGGCGCGGGATGCGGATGCGCCCGGGACGGCGTCCCGGCCAATGCGATAATACACGCAAACGAATCGCCTTCCCCATGCCCATGCCGATGGAAACCGTCCCCGCCGCCGCCCCAGACGCTCCGCACGCCGCGCCCCCGGCGGCGTTGCCGATCTTTCTGGTGGGCATGATGGGCGTGGGCAAGACCACCATCGGCCGCCAGCTGGCCGGCGCCCTCGGGCGCGAATTCATCGACCTGGATCACGCGATCGAGGCCCGCTGCGGCGTGCGGGTCGCCACCATCTTCGACATCGAGGGCGAGGCGGGCTTCCGCCGCCGCGAGACCGCGTTGCTGGACGAGTACACGCGCATGCCCGGGCTGGTGCTCGCCACGGGCGGCGGCGCCGTGCTGGCCGAGGAAAACCGCCGCATGCTGCGGGAACGCGGCTGCGTGGTGTACCTGCGGGCCGGCGTCGACGAACTGCACCGGCGCGTGGCGCGGGACCGCAACCGGCCGCTGCTGCGCACCGAGGACCCGCGCCAGCGCATCGCCGACCTGCTGGCGCAGCGCGAGCCGCTGTATGACGGCGTCGCCTCGATCCGGATGGACACGGCTGGCCAGCCGGTGCCCCAGGTCGTGCGCGCCTTGCTGGCCTTATTGCCGACTTCGCAACCTTCCCAGGGATCCCATGCATACCGTTGACGTCGCCACGCCCGGCGGGCACTACCCCATCCACATCGGCCGCGGCCGGCTGGACGCGATCGCCGGCAGCATCCCGCGCGACGCCACGGCCCTGGCGGTCGTCACCAACGTCACGGTGGCCGGCCTGTACGGGGACCGGGTCCGCGCCGCCCTGGCCGAGGCCGGCAAGCCCGTCCACTGGATCGAGCTGCCCGACGGCGAGCGCTACAAGACCTGGGAGACGCTCAACCGCATCTTCGACGGCCTGCTGGGCGCGGCGCTGGACCGCAAGGTCGTGCTGGTGGCCCTGGGCGGCGGCGTGGTGGGCGACATGGCCGGCTTTGCCGCCGCCTGCTACATGCGCGGCGTGCGCTTCATCCAGGTGCCCACGACCCTGCTGGCGCAGGTCGATTCCTCGGTGGGCGGCAAGACCGCCATCAACCACCCCCTGGGCAAGAACATGATCGGGGCCTTCTACCAGCCGCAGGCCGTCGAGATCGATCCCCAGGTGCTCTCGACGCTGCCGGCGCGCGAGATCTCCGCCGGCCTGGCCGAGACCGTCAAGTACGGCATGATCGCCGACGCCGATTTCTTCGCCTGGTGCGAGGCCCACGTCCGCGACCTGCGGGCGCTGGACGACGGCGCCATCGCCTACGCGGTGCGCCGGTCCTGCGAGCTCAAGGCCTGGGTCGTGTCGCAGGACGAGCGCGAATCGGGGCTGCGGGCCATCCTGAATTTCGGCCACACCTTCGGCCACGCGATCGAGTCCGGCCTGGGCTACGGCCAGTGGCTGCACGGCGAGGCCGTGGGCTGCGGCATGGTGCTGGCCGCCGAGCTCTCGGCCCGCGTCAGCGGCCTGGACCGTGGCGCCGTCGACCGCATCCGCGATCTCGTGGCGGCCATCGGCTGCCCCGTCCAGGCGCCGGACCTCGGCGCCGACCGCTGGTTCGAGCTGATGCGGGTGGACAAGAAGACCGAGGGGCGCCACATCCGCTACGTCCTGCTGCCCGAACTGGGCCGCGCCGCGGTGCAGGCGGTGGACGATGACCGGGTGCGGGCCGTCCTGCCCGCCGGCGGCGGAGCCTGAGCATGACGGCCCTGGCCCCGTATGCCTGCCACCCCGAGGCGACGCGCGGGCGCCGCCATCCGGAGCCCCCGCCGCAGGGCCGCAGCGATTTCCAGCGCGACCGCGACCGCATCATCCACTGCTCGGCCTTCCGCCGGCTGGAATACAAGACCCAGGTCTTCCTGAACCACGAAGGCGACCTGTTCCGCACCCGCCTGACCCACAGCATCGAGGTCGCCCAGATCGCCCGCACCCTGGCCCGCAACCTGGGCGCGCACGAGGACCTGATCGAGGCCATGGCGCTGGCGCACGACCTGGGCCATACGCCCTTCGGCCATGCCGGCCAGGACGAGCTGAACGCCTGCATGCGCGAATTCGCGCCCGCCGCCGGGGGCTTCGAGCACAATCTGCAGAGCCTGCGGGTGGTGGACGAACTGGAGGAACGCTACGCGGCCTTCAACGGACTGAACCTGTGCTTCGAGACCCGCGAGGGGATCCTGAAACATTGCTCGCGGCGCCACGCCCGCGAGCTGGGCGAGGTCGCGGCCAGGTTCCTGGACGGCACCCAGCCCTCGCTGGAGGCCCAGCTGACCAACCTGGCCGACGAGATCGCCTACAACAATCACGACATCGACGACGGCCTGCGCTCGGGCCTGATCACGGTGCCGCAGCTGCTGGACCTGGAGATCTTCGCCCGTCACCACGAGCAGGTGCGCCGCCGCTACCCCGACGTGGACGCCAAGCGCCTGGTCTCCGAGGTCATCCGCGCCATGATCAACACGCTGGTGCTGGACCTGACGCGCACCACCGAGGCGAACATCGCCCGCCTGCGGCCCGATTCGGCCGACGCCGTGCGCGCCGGCCCGCCGCTGGCGGCCTTTTCCGACGAATTGCGCGCCCAGGCCGACGCGCTGAAGCAATTCCTGCTGAACAATCTCTACCGCCACGCCCAGGTCATGCGCATGACCTTCAAGGCGCGGCGCATCGTGCGCGACCTGTTCCGCGCCTTCCTGGACGATCCCCGGCTGCTGGCCGCCGAGTACCGGCGCGACGACCCGGTCGCGCAGGCGCGCGCGATCGCCGACTACATCGCCGGCATGACGGACCGCTACGCGGCGCGCGAGCATCACGCGCTGTTCCGCATGGATTGACGGCCGCCGCGGCGTTAATCTGGACATGTCATGGATACCGGAGGCGCGCGATGACGAACGGCCACCCCTCATCGACACGAATGCTGCGCCAGTTCCTGGCCGCGCTGGGCGAGCCGGTCGGCGACGGCCTGCGCATCGACGGCCGCGGCGCCTGGGTCTCGCGCTACCCAGTCACGGATCTGGCCTGCGCCAGCATCGGCGCCGCGTCCCTCATGCTGGCCCGCTGGATCGATCCCGTCCGCCCGCCGCCCGTGCGGCTGGACCGGCGGCTGGCCTCGTGGTGGTTCGGCTACAGCCTGCGCCCGCTGGGCTGGACGCTGCCAGAGGTCCGGGACGCCGTGACGGGCGACTATGCCGCCCGCGACGGCTGGATCCGCATTCACGCCAACGCCGCCCACCACCGCGCCCGCGCGCTGCGCGTACTGGGCCTGGCGGCGGAAGCGGGCCGCGACGCCGTGGCGGCCCGTGTGCGGACAGGGTCCGCGCAGGCACTCGAGGACGCGCTGGTGGGGCAGGGCGCCTGCGCCGCCGCGCTGCGATCCCCGGCCGACTGGGATGCGCATCCCCAGGCCCAGGCGCTGCGCGCCGAACCCCTGGCGCACTGGCGGGACGGGACCGCGCAGGCCGGCCCGCACCGGGCCGGCCTGCCGGACGACCCCGCCCGGCCGCTGGCGGGGCTGCGGGTACTGGACCTGACGCGGGTCCTGGCCGGTCCGGCCTGCACGCGGTTCCTGGCCGCCCATGGCGCCGAGGTGCTGCGCCTCGATCCGGCCAGCTGGGACGAGCCCGGCATGGTGCCCGAGGTCACGGTGGGCAAGCGCTGCGCGGCCCTGGACCTGCGCGATCCGGACGGCCGCGCGCAATTCGAGCGCCTGCTGGCGCGCGCCGACGTCCTGGTGCATGGATATCGCCCCGATGCGCTGGACGGCCTGGGCCTGGGCGCCGGCGCCCGCCAGGCGATCCGGCCCGGCCTGGTCGACGTCAGCCTGGACGCCTGGGGCTGGACGGGGCCCTGGCGGCTGCGCCGCGGCTTTGACAGCCTGGTGCAGATGAGCACCGGCATTGCCTGGAACGGCGGCCTCGATCGGGCGCCCGATCCCCTGCCGGTCCAGGCCCTGGACCAGGCCACCGGCTACTGGATGGCCGCCTGCGCGCTCAAGGGCCTGGCGGACCGCCGGGCTCGGGGACGCGGCGGCGTGTGGCGGGTGTCGCTGGCGCGGACCGCGGAACTGCTGGCGTCCGCGGCGCCGGGGGATGAGACGGAGCCGGCCCTGGGGCCGGCTCCGGAGGACGCCTATCGGGACGAGGCCGAGGCCACCGCCTGGGGGCCCGCCCGGCGCCTGCTCCCGCCCGCCTGGGTGGGCGCCGCCGACTGGCGCTGGGACCGGCCCGCCGGCCCGCTGCGCGCCGACCCGCCGGACTGGCGCTAGCGTGCCGTCCGGTTGAGGACGGGCACTGACCGGGCTGCATGCTCGCGGCCGGCCGGGCGGCCCCGCGGGATCATTCCTCGCCTTCCAGGGCGGCGGCCGCGGCGGCGGAGAGCCGGCGCTTCGCGCGCCGCCGCAGGATCGGCGGGACGATGACGATGGCCAGGGACACGATCCACAGGCCCAGGGCGATCGGGCTGTCCCACAGGATGTGCAGCTCGCCGTTGGTGATGGACAGCGCGCGGCGCAGGTTCTGCTCCATCATGTCGCCCAGCACCACGCCCAGCACCATGGGCGCCATCGGCACGCCGCCCTTGCGCAGCAGGTAGCCGATCAGCCCCAGGAAGGCCGCCATGGTCAGGTCGAACGTGCCGGCGTTGATGGCGTAGACGCCGATGTAGCTGATGCACAGGATGCCCGGGACCAGCAGCCAGTTGGGCAGCGACAGCACTTTCGAGAACACCCGCACCATGGGGATGTTCATCAGGAACAGCAGCACGTTGGCGATGAACAGCGACGCCACCAGGCCCCAGACCAGTTCGGGCTTGGTGTCGAACAGCACCGGGCCGGGCGTGATGTTGTAGAGCGTGAGGGCGCCCATCATCACCGCCGTGGTGCCCGAGCCCGGCACGCCCAGGGTCAGCATGGGGACGAAGGACCCCACGGCCGACGCGGTCGAGGCCGCCTCGGGCGCCGTCACGCCGCGCAGGTCGCCCTGGCCGAAGCAGGCATTGGGGTCGCGGCCTTCCTGGTAGCGCTTTTCATTCGAATAGGCCACGGCGGAGGCCACGCTCGCGCCCGCCCCCGGCAGCACGCCGATGAAAAAGCCCAGGACGGCGCTGCGCAGCACGGTCCACTTGGTGAACAGCAGTTCCTTCAGGTTGAACAGCTTGCGCTCGTTGGGCGGGACTTCGGGCGATTCGCCGCGGATGGCCGATTCCAGGAGCTCCAGCAGTTCCGCGATCGCAAACAGGGCGATCACCACCACCACGAAATCGATGCCGTCGAACAGATGGACCGAATCGAAGGTATAGCGGTAGACCCCCGAGTTGGCGTCCACGCCCACCGTGGCGATCGCCAGGCCCAGCATGGCCGACAGCGTGCCCTTGACGGGCTGGTTGCCCAGCAGGCTGGTCAGGCAGCAGAAGGCGAAGACGATGAGGACGAAGTACTCGGCCGGTCCGAAGGCCAGTGCCCAGCTCGCCAGCAGGGGGGCCAGGATGATGACGCCGATCGTGGACACCAGGGCGCCGCAGAACGCCGACCAGCCCGACAGCGACAGGGCGACGTTGGACAGGCCCTTGCGCGCCAGCGGGTAGCCGTCCAGCGTGGTCATGATGGCGCTGGCCTCGCCCGGCACGTTGATCAGGATGGCGCTGATGCGCCCGCCGTATTCCGCGCCCACGTACACGGCCGCCAGCAGGATCAGGGCGGTTTCGGGCGGCAGGTTCAGGGCGTAGGCGATGGGGATCAGCATGGCCACGCCGTTGATGGGCCCCAGCCCGGGCAGCACGCCCACCAGGGTCCCCAGGAACGCGCCCAGGGCGGCGACCAGCAGGTTCATCCAGGAAAACGCCACATCGAAGCCGATGCTCAGGTGGTCGAAGATCTGGCTCATGACAGGAACTCCAGGGGGCCCAGGGGCAGGACGACGTCCAGCATCCGGTCGAACAGCAGGAAGAACAGCACGCCCATGACCACGCCGCCCACGATCATCCTGACCCAGCCGCCGCCGAACAGGCGGCCGATCAGCACCGTGGCGAGGGCGGTGGCGATGACGAAGCCCAGCGTCTCGAACAGCAGGGCGTAGCCGACGATGTAGACCACCATCAGCAGCAGCCGCGGCCAGTCGATGTGTTCGCCGTGGTGGCGCTCGTGCCAGTGCTTGAACACCAGCCAGGCGCCGCACAGGGCGATGATCCCGGCGATCAGCATGGGGAAGGCCCGCGGGCCCACCGGTTCATAGGAAAAAGGAGCCTGCAGGTCGTGGCCGAACCACGCCATCAGGCCGGCGAAGAAGAGGGCGCAGAAGCCCAGGGTACGATCACTCATGGCGGGTCCGGTCCGTTTTTATTGACGGATCAGGCCGAATTCATTGGCCAGCTTGGCGTAGTCCGCGACGCGTTCCTTGATGTACTTGTCCAGGTCGGCGCCCGACTTGTCGAAGGGGAACAGGCCCTGCTTGTCGCGGATGAGGCCGAAGGACGGGTCGGCCTGGGTCTTGTTGAAGGCGTCCACCCACCATTGGTAATCGGCGTCGGACACCTTCGGCCCGACGTAGAAGCCGCGGATGATCGGCCACTGGATGTCGAAGCCTTCTTCCTGCGCGGTCGGCACCGTGGACAGGTCGCCCGGCAGCCGGTGGTCGCTGAACACCGCCAGCACGCGGATCGGCGCGCCGCCCTGCAGCATCGTGAAGGCCTCGGCGGCATCGCCCATATAGGCCTGGATGTGGCCGCCGCGCAGCGCCGTCAGGGCATCGCCGCCGCCCTCGAAGGCCACGAAGCGCATTTTGCGGTAGTCCACCCCCGCCGCCCGCGCGGTCAGCGCGGCCTTCATCCAGTCCTGGCTGCCCACGGTGCCGCCGGCGCCCAGCACGACCTTGGTGGGGTCCTGCTTGAAGGCCGCCATCAGGTCCTTCAGGTTCTTGTAGGGCGCGTCGGCGCGCACCACGGCCACCCCGTAGTCCGTCCCCACCGCGGCCAGCCAGCGCACGTCGTTCACGCTGTAGCGGCCGAACTTGCGCTGGGCGAGATTCAGCAGCGATCCGCCCGAGAAGGCCACGATGGAATCCGGATCGTCGGGCTTCTGCGCGATCACGTGGTTGTAGGCCACCGCGCCGATGCCGCCGGGCATGTAGACGATGCGCATCGGCTCGGACAGCGCGCCGGAGGCCTTCAGGCCTTCCTGGGCCAGGCGGCAGGTCAGGTCGAAGCCGCCGCCCGGGTTGGCCGGGGCGATGCATTCGGGCTTGGAGGGTGCGGCAGAGGCCGCGAGGCCCAGGGACAGCAGGGCGCCGCCCAGCAGCAGCGAGAGGGATCGGTGATTCATGGTCGAGGTCTCCTTGAATTGGGAAAATGGCCCTGGCGCGTGCGACCGGCGGCCGGGCATCCCCGCACCTTATGCAGTCGAGGCTTTCCATTGGCTTTCAGAATCGCAAGATCTCGGGATAACCCTAGGCGCGCGGGCGCCAAATACCGGCCCGGCCTGGGAGAGAATAGGAAACCGGCGGTTTCAAGGCACTACTGGGCGGGAGGCGCATGCGGTGAAAAGAATCCTGACCACCGTGATCGTGCTGGTCTTGATGGGGTTGGGGATGACTCTCGGAGTCGGCGCCTGGGATCGGTCGCACCATGAATCCGCCGTCATGGCGCGCGTGCAGGCCAGCTTGGACGAACATGCCCGCCGGCTGTCCGACGACCTGCAGGCGCTGCTGGCGCTCAACCACAGGCTGGCCGAGGCCCTGGCCGCGGTGCCGCCGGGACGCGAGGCCGGGCCCTTCGGGATCCTGGCGCCGCAGATGGTGCAGCAGCGCACCGACATCCGCAGCGTGGTGTACGTCGACCGCCTGAAGATCGCCCTGGTCTACCCGGTGCCCGGCAATGAAAACGTGGTCGGCCTGGACTACGGCCTGCATCCCGAGTTCATGAGCAAGATCAAGCAGATGATCCTGTACCGGATCCCGGTCATCGACGGCACCGCCCGGCTGGTGCAGACGGGGCGGCCCGGCCTGGTCGTGCGCACGCCGCTGTTCATGGCCGATGCCGCCGGGCCGCAGGCGGCCTATCGCGGCATGGCCGCCCTGACCGTCGATCTCGACCGGACGCTGCAGCGCACCGGCCTGCTGGGCCCGGACCCGGTCTTCAACCTGGCGATCCGCGCCGGGCCCGCCGCCGGCCGGCCCGCGCGCACGCTCTATGGCGATTCGACGCTGTTCGACCGGCCCCATGTCCGGACCCGGATCGCGCTGCCCGACGGCGATTGGGAACTGGCCGCCGAGCCCCGCGCCGACCAGGCCTACGACGGCTCGCGCGCCTGGCTCATCCGCGGCATCGGCGGCGGCCTGACCATGGCGCTGGTGCTGCTGTTCCTGTATCGCCGCGGGGTGCTGGCCACGGGCCACGCGGCCCAGGAGCCCGAGGCCGGCCTGATGTCGCTGCGCACCCTGCTGCTGCTGGCCACCCTGATTCCCCTGCCGCTGGTCGTGGGCCTGGCGGGATGGCTGGTCTTCACCGCATCCATCCAGACCGTCCAGCGGATGGAGCAGCAACGCGTCGAGGAACTGGCCGGCCAGCTGCGCGACAAGGTCGCCGCCTTTTTCGAGGTGCCGCGCGCCGCGGCCACGTTCAACGTCCGCCAGGTGCAGGACGGCCTGCTCTCGCTGGACGAGCGCCCGGCCCTGCTGCGCAGTTTCCTGCTGCAATTGCGCCAGCAGCCCCTGCTGACCTACCTGTCCGTCGGCACGGCGCAGGGCGACTACCTGGCCGCCAGCCGTCCGCCCCACGGCCCCGAGCGCAGCCTGCGGATCCTGGAGGCCGGCCAGGGCGACGGCGGCCTCATGAACGTCTACCGGGTCGATGACGCCAACCGGCGCAGCACCCGGCTGCCCTCGGGCAATGCGCATTTCGATCCCCGCATGCGCCCCTGGTACCAGATGGCGGTCGAGGCGGGCAGCCTGCACTGGTACACGGCCTACCAGTACGCCATCGATACGGTGGACGGCCGCTATGACGACATGGGCATGGGCATGGCAGCGCCGCTGTACGACGACGAGCACCGCCTGCTGGGGGTGCTGACCGCCGACGTGGCGCTGTCGGAGATCAGCCGTTTCCTGCAGTCCGAAACCGGCGGCCTGGGCGGCGTGTCCTTCCTGATGGAATCCGGCGGCGAGCTGCTGGCCACCTCGGACGGCGCGCCGGTCTACGGCCTGCAGAAAGGCCGGGCGCGCCGCGTCCTCGCCACGGCCAGCGGGAATCCGCTGATCCGGCGGCTGGGCGCCGTGGTCTGGCAGTCGGGGCGCGAGGTCGGCCACCAGCTGCTGGACGAGCAGGGCCGGCGCTACCAGACGTACTGGCAGTCCATCCCCCTGCCCGACGGCCCCTTGCTGACCCTCGCGCTGGCCCTGCCGGAAAGCCGCTACGCCGGCCCGGTGGAACAGTCCATGCAGCGCATCGGTCTCTTGATCCTGGGCTTCTGGGCGCTGGGGCTGGCGGTGGTCTCCCTGGCGGCCTGGTGGCTGTCCCGGCCGCTGCATTCCCTCATCCTCTGGGCCCGGCACCTGGCGGGCGGCCAGTGGCAGGCGCCTCCCGAGGTGCGCAGTCCGGTGCGCGAGATCGTGGTGCTGGCGCGCGCCCTGGGCCGCATGGCCGACCGTCTGCGGGGACACCAGCAGGCGCTGGAGATGCAGGTCGCCGAGCGCACCCAGGCGCTGGTCCAGGCCAACCGCAAGCTGACCGAGCTGTCGGTGACCGACGGCCTCACCGGGCTGGCGAACCGGCGCCGCTTCGACGAGGTGCTGCAGCGCGAATGGCACCGGGCCCGGCGCGAGCGCAGCTGCGTCAGCCTGCTGATGCTCGACGTCGACTGGTTCAAGCACTACAACGACGCCTATGGCCACCAGGCCGGCGATGCGGTGCTGCAGCGGGTGGGACAGGTGCTGCGGCAGAATTTCCAGCGCCCGGGCGACCTGGCGGCGCGCTACGGCGGCGAGGAATTCGCCGTGATCCTGGCCGGCCAGGACCGCGCCGCGGCCTGCCGGATGGCGCAGCAGGTCTGCGACGACATCGCGGCGCTGGGCATGCCGCACGAATACGGCGTGGACAACCGCGTCACCGTCAGCGTCGGCGTGGCGGAGATGGACCTCGACGGCGAGCATGCGGTCCAGACCCTGATCGGCCAGGCCGACGGCGCCCTGTACCGCGCCAAGGAATCGGGCCGCAACCGGATCGAGTGCGCCGAATCCCCCGGCGTCCCGCCCGGCCCGGGCGGCTAGCCGGCCGGCGGAAAGACCAGGCAGGCCTCGCAGCCCGCCTGTGTCGAGCGGATGCGCAGGGATCCCGCATGGCGCTGCATGATGGTGTGCACGATCGCCAGGCCCAGGCCGGCGCCGTGGCCGCTCTTGCCGGCCTGGCCGCGGCGGAAGCGCCGGCCCGCCTTGCGGATGTCGGTCTCGCTCATGCCCGGCCCCGTGTCCCGGACGCCCAGGACCACCTGCCCGTCTTCGCGGGCGATGCGCAGCGTGATCACGCCGCCGGGGGGCGTGTACTGGATGGCGTTGTCCATCAGGTTGACCACCGCCTCGCGCAGCAGCCATTCGATGCCGGGCACCGCCGCGTCCAGTTCGGCGCCTTCCATGGCGAGGGTCTGGCGCTTCTGGCGCGCCAGGCTGTAGAGCTGGCGGATCACGTCCTGCGCCAGCGGCGTCAGGGCGACGGGATGGGGCTGGTCGGTCCGGGCGTCGGCCTCCCTGGCGCGGGCCAGGGCCAGCAGCTGGGCCGCCGTGCGCTGGGCCTGCACCAGCCCCTGGCGCATGGCCAGCAGCGCCGTGCGGGCCTCCGCCGGGTCCGGTTCGCGCATGGCGTAGTCCAGCTGCGTGTTCAGCACCGCCAGCGGCGTGCGCAGCTGGTGCGAGGCGTCGTCCAGGAACTGCCGCTGGCGGCGGGCCTGGCGGGCGTGGCGGGCGACGTGCTGGTTGACGGCCTCCACCAGCGGGCGCACCTCGCGCGGCAGGCCCGCCGCCGCGATGGGGCTCAGGTCGTCGGAGCGCCGGCGCTTCAGGCTGCGGTACAGGCGGGTCAGCGGGCGCAGGCCGATCAGCACCCCCAGGAAAATCAGGCCCGAGGACACCAGCACCTCGATCACGTCGCGCACGATGCTGCGCACCAGCGAATTCCGGATCACGCGGTCGCGGCCGCTGCGGTCCTCGCCCACCATCACGATCACCCGGCCTTGCGGCTGGCCGGCCAGCGGCGGATCCATGCGCCGCGCCATGGCCGCGATGCGCACCGGCGTGCCCAGGTAGTCGCGGTCGTAGAACACCGGGACGCCGGAGCGCAGGCGCTGGCCGGGCAGCGGCAGTTCCTGGTTGCCGATGTCGGCCAGGCCGTCCTCCGTGAGGATCCGGTAGTAGACCGCGTTGTCGGCCGTCAGCTCGAAGAACTCCAGCATCAGGTAGGGCAGCTCCACCGCCAGTCCGCCGCTTTCGGTGGAGATGTTGTGGTCGATGGCGCGCAGCGCCCCCACCAGCGAGCGGTCGTAGGCCAGGTCGATCTGCGCGTGCATCTGGCGGCTGGAATGCCACAGCGCCACGCTCAGCACGCACACCTGCGCCGGGATCAGGATCCACAGCAGCAGCGCCCGCAGGCTGCGCGATCCGGTGTCAGTCCGGCGCATGGCGCACGGGCTCCAGGCAGTACCCCATGCCCCGCAGCGTGACGATCTGCGCGCCGGTGTCGGCCAGTTTCTTGCGCAGCCGGTGGATCAGGACCTCGACGGCCTCAAGATTGATGCTGGTGTCCTCGGGGCTGATGCGGTCCAGGATCTGCTGCTTGGTGACCGGCTCGCCGGCTTTCTGGATCAGGACCTTCAGGGCGGCGTACTCGCGCGGCGACAGGGCCAGCGGCGCGTCGCGGTGCAGGAACCGCTGGCCGCCGATGTCCAGCACCAGCTCGCCCAGCATCCAGCGCGGGTGCTCGCGTCCGCGGCTGCGGCGGATCAGGGCGTGCAGCCGGGCCTCCAGCTCTTCGATGGCAAAGGGTTTCTGCATGAAATCGTCGGCGCCCTCGTGCAGCGATCCGATGCGTTCGGACATGGCGTCGCGCGCCGTCAGCACCAGCACCGGACAGCGGTCGTCGCGGCCGCGTAGCCGCCGCAGGAACTCGTGCCCGTTCATGCCGGGCAGGCCCAGGTCCAGGATGATGGCATCGAACTCCTCCAGCGCCAGGCGGCGCTCGGCGAGCTCCGCGTCGTCGGCCCAGTCGACCATGAATCCCCCGTGGCGGGCCAGGCTGCGGGCCAGCCAGCTGGCCAGTTCCGATTCGTCTTCGATCAGCAGGATGCGCATGGTGGCGATGATAGGGCGCGGCGGCGCGTTTGCCCAGGGATCAGGCGGCGGGCAGGACGTGCCGCAGCCAGGTGCCCGTGTGGCTTTCGGGCGCGGCGGCGATGGCCTCGGGCGTGCCCTGGGCCACGATGCGCCCGCCCCCGGCGCCGCCCTCCGGACCCAGGTCCACGACCCAGTCGGCCGTCTTGATCACGTCCAGGTTGTGTTCGATCACCAGCACCGTGCTGCCCGAATCCGCCAGCTGCTGCAGCACGTCCAGCAGCACGGCGATGTCGTGGAAATGCAGGCCGGTGGTCGGCTCGTCCAGCACGTACAGGGTGCGGTCGGACCCGCGCCGCGACAGTTCCTGGGACAGCTTGATGCGCTGCGCCTCGCCGCCCGACAGGGTGGTCGCGCTCTGGCCCAGGCGGATGTAGGACAGGCCCACGTCCATCAGGGTCTGCAGCTTGCGCGCCACCACCGGCACCGCCTGGAACAGCTCCAGCGCCTGGGCCACGGTCAGGTCCAGGATGTCGCTGATGGTGTGCCCCCGGTAGCGGATGTCCAGGGTCTCGCGGTTGTAGCGCTTGCCCTCGCAGACCTCGCAGGGCACGTACATGTCGGGCAGGAAATGCATCTCGACCCGCACCATGCCGTCGCCCTGGCATGCCTCGCAGCGCCCGCCCTTCACGTTGAAGGAGAACCGGCCCGCGTCGTAGCCGCGCAGGCGCGCCTCGGGCACCCCGGCGAAGAGCTCGCGGATCGGCGTGAACAGGCCCGTGTAGGTGGCCGGGTTGCTGCGCGGCGTGCGTCCGATGGGGTTCTGGTCGATGCTGATGATCTTGTCGAAGTGCTCCAGTCCGTCCAGGTGGTCGAAGGGCGCCGGCGAGGTCTGCGCGCGGTGCAGCCGCTGGCTCATGGCGGCCACCAGCGTGTCGTTGATCAGGGTGGACTTGCCCGAGCCCGACACCCCCGTCACGCAGGTCAGGCGGCCGACCGGGATGGCCAGGTCGACGGATTTCAGGTTGTGGCCGCGGCAGCCCGATGCCCGCAGCCAGCGCTGGTCCGGGCCGGTCGCGACCGGCCGGCGCGCCGGGATGGCGATGCGCTGCGTGCCGGCCAGGTACTGCCCGGTCAGGGACTGCGGCTGGGCGGCGATCTCCTCGGGCGTGCCCTGGGCGACGACGTGGCCGCCCTGCTCGCCCGCGCCCGGGCCCATGTCCAGCACGTGGTCGGCGGCGCGGATCATGTCCTCGTCGTGCTCGACCACGATCACGCTGTTGCCCAGGTCGCGCAGCTGCTGCAGGGTGTCGATCAGCCGGCGGTTGTCGCGCTGGTGCAGGCCGATGGACGGCTCGTCCAGCACGTACATCACCCCCGTCAGGCCCGAGCCGATCTGGCTGGCCAGGCGGATGCGCTGGGCCTCGCCGCCCGACAGCGTGTCGGCGCTGCGGTCCAGCGACAGGTAGCCCAGGCCGACGTTGTCCAGGAAGTCCAGGCGGGCGCGGATCTCGTGCACGATGCGCTCGGCGACCTCGCGCCGCGCCCCGCCGATCTCCGATTCCTGGAACCAGCGCCGGCAGTCGGCCAGCGACAGGGCCTCGATCTCGTAGATGGCGCGCCCGCGCCGCTGGCCGGGCCCCGGATCGTCGCCGATCAGCACGTTCCGGGCCTCGGCGCACAGGCGCGCGCCCTGGCATTCCGGACAGCGCGTGGTGTGGCGCAGCCGGCCGAGCTCCTCGCGCACCGCGTTGGAATGGGTCTCGCGCCAGCGGCGCTCGAGATTGGGAATCACGCCCTCGAAAGCATGGCGGCGGATGGACGGCACACCGCCCTCGCCGAGATACTGGAAGGGGATCTCCTCGGTGGCCGAGCCGTGCAGCAGGCGTTCGCGCACCTGGGGATCCAGGTCCTGGAAGGGCGTGTCCAGGCTGAAATGGTAGTGCTGCGCCAGGCTGGCCATCATGGCGTAGCTGAAGGCGTTGCGCCGGTCCCAGCCGTGGATGGCGCCGGCCGCCAGGCTCAGTTCGGGAAAGGCCACCACCCGCGCCGGGTCGAAGGAATCCACCTGGCCCAGGCCGTTGCAGGTCGGACAGGCGCCCACCGGATTGTTGAAGCTGAACAGCCGGGGTTCCAGATTGCCCATGCCGCGCGCGCAGACCGGACAGGCGTAGGCGGCGGAGAACGCCTGTTCCTCGCCGCTGTCCAGATCCAGCACGCCGGCCCGGCCCTGGGCCAGGTCCAGCGCGGTCTCGAAGCTCTCGGCCAGGCGCTGGCGGCTGTCGGGCCGCACCCGCAGCCGGTCCACCACCACGTCCAGGTCCCAGGGGCCCGTCGGGGCGGGCAGGGGCGTGCTGCCGTCGATGGCCAGGATCTCGCCATCGATCCGCGCCCGCACGAAGCCCAGGGCCTGCAGGCGCCGGCATTCGGCGGCCAGGTCGTCCTCGCGGCCGCGCGCCAGCGGCGCCAGGATGGCCAGGCGGCCGCCCTCGGGACGCGACAGCACCTGGTCCACCATCTGGCTCACGCTTTGCGCCTGCAGCGGCAGGTCGTGCTCTGGACAGTAGGGCGTGCCGATGCGGGCGTACAGCAGGCGCAGGTAGTCGTGGATCTCCGTGACCGTGCCGACGGTGGAGCGCGGGTTGTGGCCGGCGGTCTTCTGCTCGATGGCGATTGCGGGCGACAGGCCCGTGATCACGTCCACGTCCGGCTTGTCCATCATCTGCAGGAACTGGCGCGCGTAGGCCGACAGGCTCTCGACGTAGCGCCGCTGGCCTTCGGCGTACAGGGTGTCGAAGGCCAGCGACGACTTGCCGGAGCCCGACAGGCCGGTGACCACGACCAGGCGGCGGCGCGGCAGGTCGACCGAGATGTTCTTCAGGTTGTGGGTGCGGGCACCCCGTATGCAGATGGCGTCCATGCCGGTAGGGGAGTTCAGGTTCTTCAAAGGCCAACTTGCTACTATAACGCGCAGCCCCCGTACAAACCTGTCCATCCCCCATGGCCCGTCCTCCACGATCCTCCGCCCCCGCGCTCAAGCTGACCCCCCTGGAACGGCGCAGCAGCGTGGCGCTGGCCACGCTGTTCGCGGCCCGCATGCTGGGCCTGTTCCTGCTGACGCCGATCTTCGCGGTCGCCGCGCGCACCCTGGTGGGCGGCGACGACCCGGCCCGGGTGGGCCTGGCGCTGGGGGCCTATGGCCTGACCCAGGCCGTGATGCAGATCCCCCTGGGCATGGCGTCCGACCGCTACGGCCGCCGGCCCGTCATCGTGTTCGGCATGCTGCTGTTCGTGATCGGCGGCGTCGTCTGCGCCCTGACCAACGACGTGGACTGGGTCACGGCCGGCCGCGTGATCCAGGGCCTGGGCGCCGTGTCGGCCGCCATCACCGCCTGGATCGCCGACGCCACCCGGCCCGAGGTCCGCACCCGCGCGATGGCGATGGTGGGCGGCTCCATCGGCGTGTCCTTCGCCCTGTCGCTGGTGCTGTCCCCCCTGCTGGTGGGCGAATTCGGGCTGTCCGGGCTGTTCTGGGCGATCAGCCTGCTGGGCTTTGCCTGCCTGCTGATCGCCATGTTCTTCGTGCCCGAGGTGCCGAAGTCCGAGGCCGACATCGTGCAGGCCACGCCGCGCGACGTGCTGGGCCACCGCGACCTGCTGCGCCTGAATTTCGGCGTGTTCTGCCTGCATTTCATCCTGATGGCGCTGTTCATGGTGGCCCCGGGGATGCTGGGCCGCCTGGGCGGATTCGATTCCGCCAGCCTGTGGCAGGTCTACCTGCCGGTGATCCTGGCGTCCTTCGTGCTGATGGTGCCGGCCGTCTTCTATACCGAAACGCGCAAGGCCCACAAGCCGGCGCTCGAATGGGCGGTGCTGGGCCTGGCGGTCGTGCTGGGGGCGCTGCCCTGGCTGATGGGATCGTTCGCGCTGGTCGTGGCGGCCCTGATCGGCTTTTTCATCTGCTTCAACATCCTCGAGGCCCTGCAGCCCTCGCTGGTGTCGCGCGTCGCGCCCCCGGCCTACAAGGGCCTGGCCCTGGGGTTCTACAACACCGCCCAGTCCCTGGGCGTGTTCGCCGGCGGCGTGGCGGGCGGCATCCTGGTGCGCGGCAGCGGCCCGTCCACGGTGTTCTGGGTCGGCGCCATGCTGGCCGTCGTCTGGCTGTACACGGCGCGCGGATTCAAGGACATCAAGCACTAGCCTGAACCGGCTCACCGGTACAGGTGGGTCAGTGTGTGCTGCGACGGGTTGCTGCCCATGTGCGACATGATGTCCTGCGCGGCGTGCTTCAGCAGGTCCGCGCACAGTTCGACGTGCTCCGGCGTGAAGCGGTCCCTGGGACCCGACAGCCCGATGGCGGCGATCACCTGTCCGGTACCGTCGAAGATCGGCACGGCCACGCCGTGCACCCCTTCGCGCCATTCTCCCGCATTGACCGCATAGCCCCGCCGGCGGATCCGCTCGACCTCGGCCAGCATGGCCTCGGGGCTGGTGATCGTCGTCTCCGTGTAGGCCCGCAGGTGCCGGGTGATCCATAGCAGCGATTCGCGGCTCTTGAACGCCAGCATCGCCTTGCCCGTGGCCACGCAGTGGATGGGCGCCCGGCCGCCGATCTGGGAATACGCGCGGATGGGATTGGGACTGTCGACCTTGTGCACGTAGACGACCTCGTGGCGATCCTGGATCGACAGGTGGACGCTTTCGCCGCTTTGCTCGGCCAGGGATTCCATGCGGTGCGCCGCGTGCATGCGCAGGTCCAGTTTCGACAGCACCGCCGAACCCAGTTCCCACAGCCGGATCGACGCCGTGTAGCTGCCCTCGTCCGGGTCGCGGATCACGTAATCGCTGTCACTGAGCGCGGCCAGCAGCCGGTGGACGTTGCTTTTGGTCAGGCCCAGCGCGCGTGCGATCTCCGTCAGAGACATCGGCGTGGAGCTGTGCGCCAGCAGCTCGATGACTTGCAGGCCTTTGATCAGGGTATTGTTCATGTTTCATAAAATGGAACAGTTGTATTCTATTTTAGAACTACTTTAAGCTGCCCACATGAATTTTTCCTGAACGATGAAGGGCGTCTGATGGATGAGCTGAGTGTGCGGAGCCTGCCCCTGGCCGGCGTCAAGGTCGTCGAATTCTGTGCCGTGGCGGCCGGGCCGTTCTGCGGCATGCTGCTGGCCGACATGGGCGCGGATGTCATCAAGGTCGAGGCGCCGGGCGGCGATGCCTTGCGGACCTGGCCGCCCCTGACGGGGGGCTACAGCGAAAACTTCGCCTCGCTCAACCGGAACAAGCGCTCGGCGGTCCTGGATCTCAAGGACCCCGCGGACCTGTCCCTGGCCCGCACCCTGGTCCTGGACGCGGACGTGGTCATCGAGAACAACCGGCCCGGCGTGATGCGGCGCCTGGGGCTGGATTTCGCCAGCTTCCGGCAGCAGCGGCCTGGCCTCGTCTACTGCTCGATCTCGGCCTATGGCCAGACCGGGCCCCGCGCGGACGAGGGCGGCTTCGACCTGACCATCCAGGCCGCCGCGGGCGTCATGAGCGTGACCGGCGATCCCCAGGGGCTGCCCGCCAAGTGTGGCGTGCCGGTCTCCGATTTCGCATCCGGCCTGTATGCCGCCTTCGCCATCGCGGCAAAGCTCGCGCACGTGCGGGCGGGAGGCCCGGGATCGCACATCGACGTGCCGATGTTCGGCTGCACCCTGGGCATCGCGGCGCTGCAGACCAGCGAGTACTTCGGCTCCGGCCGGGATCCCGCGCGGCTGGGGTCGGCCCACCCGCGCAATGCGCCGTATCAGGCGTACCGGGCTTCCGACGGCTATTTCGCCATCGCGGCGGGCAACCACAGGCTGTGGGTGGCGGTGTGCGAGGCCGTGGGCCTGCCGCAGCTGCCCGGCGACCCGCGTTTCCTGACCACCGCCGACCGCGCGCGCCACCAGGAGGCCCTCAAGGACATCCTGGAGACGCGCTTTCGCGAGCGGACGGTCGACGACTGGATCGCCGTGTTCAAGGACGCCGGGGTGCCCCACGCCCGCATCAACAGCTATTCGTCGGCGCTGGCCGATCCCCAGGTCGTGCACATGCAATGGGTGCAGGACCTGTCCCTGCCGGGCGGGGCGCACACCCGGACCTTCGTCTCGCCGTTGCGCCTGGACGGCCAGGGGCTGCCGGTGCGGCTGCATCCGCCGGCCCTGGGCGAGCACACCGAGAGCATCCGGGCCGAGTGTTCCGGAAACCTGAAAGAGGCAAGATCATGAGCGGGAAGCTGCTGCAGTTCATCGGGGCCATCAGCCGGCTGGTCGAGCGTCCGGGCCTGACGCAACAACAGACGCTGGACCAGGCCAGCGGCCACATGAGGGCGCTGGTGGCCGAGGACGACTGGCTGCCCGAATCCATGGCCCGGCCCGATCCGCAGTACTACCAGCAGCACCTGCTGTACGGCGATCCCCTCGACCGCTTTTCCCTGGTCAGCTTCGTCTGGGGGCCGGGCCAGGCCACGCCCGTGCACGACCATACCGTCTGGGGCGTGATCGGCATGCTGCGCGGCGCCGAGCAGGAAACCCCCTACACCCGGGACGCGGACGGCCGGCTGCGCCAGGACGGCCCCGCGCGCGTCCTGAAGCCCGGCGCCGTGGCCTGCGTGGCGCCGTCCATCGGCGACATCCATGCCGTCAGCAACGCCGTCGAGGGGCAGGTGTCCATCAGCATCCACCTGTACGGCGGCAACATCGGCCGCATCCGGCGCAGCGTCTACGACCGCGAGACGGGGCAGGCCAAGCCCTTCGTCTCGGGATACTCGAACGCCCTGTGCCCCAACCTCTGGGTGCGGGAGGCATAGCGCCATGGCCGGCACCGTCCGCATCCAGGCCGAAGGCCCCCTGACGCGCGTGACGCTGGACCGCCCCGACAAGGGCAACAGCCTGTCGGCCGGCATGGTGGGCGCCCTGGACGCCGCCATCGACCGGTGCAGCGGGGATGGCACCGCGCTGTTCGTGCTGGATGCCGAAGGCCGCCATTTCTGCACGGGCTTCGACCTGGGCAGCCTGGACGCGGCCACCGACGATGCGCTCATGGCGCGGTTCGTCCGGATCGAGATCCTGCTGCAGAAGCTGCAGGCGGCCCCCTTTCTCACGCTCGCCCTGGGCCACGGCCGCATCGTCGGCGCCGGCGCGGACCTGTTCGTCGCCTGCCAGCGGCGGGTGCTGGTGGCCGACGCGAGCTTCCGGTTTCCGGGCGCGGCTTTCGGGCTGGTGCTGGGCACCGGCCGCCTGGCGCGCGCGGTCGGCCCGGCGCGGGCCTGCGAGTGGGTGGGCAGCGGCCGCTGGATTCCCCGGGACGAGGCCCTGGCGGCGGGCCTGGCGCAGGACGCCGTGGACCCGGCCGGCATCGCGCCGCTGCTGCAGCGGCTGCTGGCCGAAGGCACGCGCCTGGACGGCGCGACGCGCAGCGCCCTGCAGGCCGCCGCGGGCCGCGGGCGGCACGCCGACCAGGACCTGCGGGCGCTGGTGTTGTCGGCCGCGCGCCCGGGCCTGTGCGAGCGGATCCGGGCGTTCCGGGCGGCCACTCTCGAGACTTGAATGAAAAGGAGCATGACAGCATGAGCAGCACGTCCAATGCGGGGCGACTCGCCGACCTGATCAACCCGCGCTCCGTCGCCGTGATCGGCGCGTCCGAGGACCAGACCAAATTCGGCGGACGCCTGTACCGCATGCTGATCAAGCACGGATACGGCGGCACGATCTATCCGGTCAATCCGTTTCGCGAGAGCCTGTTCGGCATCCCCGCCTTTCCCTCGGTCGAGGCCCTGCCGCAAGCCCCGGACATGGTGGTCATGGCCGTGCCGCAGACGAAGGTCAAGGAGCAGATCGCCGCCTGCGCCGGCCGGGGCGCGCGCTGCGGGATCGTCATCACCTCGAAATTCTCCGACGACGGCCCCGAGGGGGCGGCGCTCGAGCGCGAGATCGTGGACATCGCCCGGGCGGGCGGCATGCGCCTGATCGGCCCCAACTGCCTGGGCCTGGTCAGCCCGGCCAACCGCCTGGTCATGTGCTCCTCGCCCGCCATGGACGTCGAGCGCCTGATCGAAAGCCCCATCGGCTTCGTCAGCCAGAGCGGCGCCCTGATGGCCACGCTGTTCGACCGGATGCACGCGCAGGGCGTGGGCTTCAGCCACTGCGTCTCCGTGGGCAACCAGGCGGACCTCGAACTGTGCGATTTCGTGGAGATGCTGGTGCACGATCCCAAGACGCGGGTCATCTGCACCTACATCGAGGGCATCAAGTCGCCGGAACGCTTCGTCGACCTGGCGCGCCAGGCGCGCGAGGCCGGCAAGCCCTGGCTGGCCGTCAAGGCGGGCAGGACGGACGCCGGCAGCCAGGCGGCGTTCTCGCACACCGCCAGCCTGGCGGGCGACTACGCCGCCCTCGAGGCGGTCTGCGCCCGCGAGAACGTCGTGCTGATGGAGGACCCGGCCGCCATGCTGCTGCTCGCCCACGCCATGGAAGGCCGGCCCGGGCGCCGGGTGGAGCGCGTGGCCGTGGTGACGCCCTCGGGCGGCGGCGGCGCCCTGGCGGCGGACCGGCTGGGCGGGGCCGGCGTTCCCCTGGCCGAATTCACCCCCGAGACCCGCGCGGCGTTCTCGGCGTTCTACGCCGAGGGCCAGGCCCGCAACCCGGTCGACATGGGCGGGCGCAAGTACGAGGCGGGCGAGAATTCCGTGGACGTCGCCGAGCGCACGGTGCGCGTCGCCCTGGCCGACGGACAGGTGGACGCGGCGCTGGTGGCGCTGACCACCGCGCCGATGCTGGGCGCCGTGACCGAGGCCCTGGTCAAGGGCGGCGAAGCCAGCCCCAAGCCGCTGCTGTTCGTCGTCCATCCCGGACGGGCCGCGCACGACGCGCGCGAATTCCTGCGCGGCCGCGGGGTGCCGTACACCGACAATCTCTCCGAGGCCGTGGAGGCCCTGGAAGCCTGGCGCCGCTGGTCCGTGTTCCAGCCGTGGCCGGCTGCGGTCCGGCCCCCGGATTGCGCGCCGTCCGATCCGGTCCCCGGCGCGCGCGGCGAATCCGAGAGCAAGCGCCTGCTGGCCGCCGCCGGCATCCCGGTCAATCGCGAGGTGATCGTCGCCGGTCCCTCCGAGGCGGCGCGCCGCGCCCCGGAGGTCGGCTTCCCGCTGGCGGTCAAGATCATCTCGCCCACGATCGTGCACAAATCCGACGTTGGCGGCGTGCTGCTGGGCGTGCGCGACGCCGCGTCCCTGGAATCGGGCCTGCGCGAGATGCGCGAACGCATCGGGCGGGCCGTGCCGGGCGCGGAGATCCTGGGCTATTCCCTGCAGTCGATGGAAGACGGCGAGCTGGAGCTGATCCTGGGCGCCCGGCGCGATCCGCAATTCGGGCCGCAGGTGCTGATCGGCAGCGGCGGCGTGCTGGTCGAGCTGTTGCAGGACTTCGTCATCCTGCCGGCGCCCGTGGATCCCGCGACCGCCGCGCGCGCCTTGCGCCGCCTGAAAATCGCCCCGCTGCTGGACGCCTACCGCGGCCGCGCCGCGCTGGATGCCGCCGCGGTGGTGGATGCGGTGGTGCGGTTGGGCTGGCTGGCCCATGACTGGCGCGACACGGATTTCGAGATCGAGGTCAATCCGCTCAAGGTGCGGGTGGCCGGACAGGGCTGCGTGGCCGTGGATGCCCGCGCACGCATCGATGGACGAATCAGGAAAGAGGAGCCGGACTCATGAGTGTGGTGACGACAGAAACGCATGGCGCGGTCACGCTGCTGACCATCAACCGCCCCGAGCGGCGCAACGCCATCTGCAAGGACACGGCGCTGGCCCTGCAGCAGGCGCTGGCCGAATTCGATGGCTCCGGCCAGCGCGTCGCGGTGATCACCGGCGCGGGCGACGAGGCCTTCTCGGCCGGGGCGGACGTGAACAACCTGCCCGAGCTCTGGCGCTGCATTCCCGGCGTGGGCGTGGCCACGGACAAGCCCATCATCGCCGCGAGCGCGGGCTGGGTCGTGGGCGGGGCCATGGTGATGCACATGATGTGCGACCTGGCCGTGGCGGCGGACAACACCCGCTTCTCGTACCCGGAAGGGCGGATGGGCTTCACCGGCGGCATGATCGCCGGCCTGGCCGCCCGCATCCCGCACAAGATCGCCATGGAGCTGATCCTGCGCGGCAAGCCCATGAGCGCGCAGCGCGCCTACGAAGTCGGGTTGGTCAACGAGGTCGTGCCCGTCGGCCGGCAGGTCGAGGCGGCTCTCGAGATGGCGCAGGAGATCGCGGCCATGGCGCCCCTGGTCCTGCGCACCATCAAGCGTTTCGTGGGGCGCTCCGTCCTGCCGCGGGGCCCGTCCGAACAGATGGCGGCGACCCTCGCCGAACTTGGGCTGGTGCAGTCCAGCCGCGACATCGAAGAGGGGCGCAGTGCTTTCCGCGAAAAGCGCGCGCCCCGTTTCGAGGGCCGGTAAGGGCCGGGCGGCCCGCCCGATTTTTTTCAGATGGCCCGCCGCGGCGGGCGCGAAGCGACCCGGATCCGGGGAAGGAGACAGGCAATGAGCAGCAGGCGAAGCAGGGAGTCCCAGGACATCGAGAACCTGGTTCATCCGTATACCAATCTCGAGGCGCACCTGCGCAAGGGGCCGCTGATCATGGAACGCGGCGAGGGCGTCTATGTGTTCGACGACCAGGGCCGCCGCTACCTGGAGGGCATGTCCGGGCTGTGGTGCGCGTCGCTGGGCTTTTCCGAGCCGCGCCTGGTCGAGGCGGCGACGCGCCAGCTCTCGAAGCTGCCCTACTACCAGCTGTTCAATTCCCGGTCGCACGGCCCGGCCATCGACCTGTCCGAAAAGCTGCTGTCGATCGCCCCCAAGTCGCTGGGCAAGGTCCTCTACGCGAATTCCGGATCCGAGGCCAACGACGCCGCCGTCAAGCTGGTCTGGTTCTACAACAACGCCATCGGGCGGCCCGAGAAAAAGAAGATCATCTCCCGCTGGCGCGCCTACCACGGCGTGACGGTCGCCTCGGGCAGCCTGACCGGCCTGCCGGCCAACCACCAGGATTTCGACCTGCCGATCGACCGGATCCTGCACACCGACTGCCCCAGCTACTACCACGAGGCCAGGCCCGGCGAAACCGAGGCCCAGTTCACGCGGCGGATCGTCGGCAACCTGGAGGCCCTGATCCAGCGCGAGGGGCCCGAGACGGTGGCCGCCTTCATCGCCGAGCCGGTGAACGGCTCGGGCGGCGTCATCGTGCCGCCGCGGGGCTATTTCGAGCAGGTCCAGGCCGTGCTGAAGCGATACGACATCCTGTTCATCGTGGACGAGGTCATCTGCGGCTTCGGGCGCACGGGCGACATGTTCGGCTGCGACACCTTCGGCCTGGAGCCCGACATCATGACGGTGGCCAAGGCCCTGTCGGCCTCCTACCTGCCGATCTCGGCCACGCTGGTCAGCCAGAAGGTCTACGACCGGATCGTCGATCACACCAAGGCGCTGGGGGTGTTCGCGCACGGCGTCACGTATTCCGGGCATCCGGCCTGCGCCGCCGTCGCCCTGGAAACGCTGAAGATCTACGAAGAGCGGGACATCGTCGGCCACGTCCGGGAAGTCGCGCCCCATTTCCAGCAGCGCCTCCGGGCCCTGGCGGACCATCCCCTGGTGGGCGAGGCCCGTGGCGTCGGCCTCCTCGGTGCCCTGGAGATCACGCAGGACAAGGCCTCGAAAACCCCCTTCGGGCCGCAGAACAACATCGCCGCGCTGGTCCAGAACAAGGCCGTGGAGCATGGCGTGCTGGTGCGCGGCATCCGCAATGCCGTGGCGGTCAGCCCGCCGCTGATCATCACCCGCGACCAGATCGACGAACTGTTCGACGGGATCGCGCACGGCCTGGACCAGGCCCACGCGGTGGCGCGAGCGGAGGGACTGGTGCCATGAGCGCGAATCGGCAGACCGCCCGGATGGCGCCGGACACCGGGCTCTTCATCGATGGGCGCTGGCGGGACGCGGCCGACGGGGCCGTGCGCGAGGTGGTGGACCCGGCCAGCGGACAGGTGACCGGCCGGGTGGCGCGGGCCGCCGCGCAAGACCTGGACGACGCGCTGGCCGCCGCGCAGCGCGCCTTCGGGCCGTGGCGGCAGGTGGCCGCCCGGGACCGCGCCGCCGTGCTGCGCCGCGCGGCGGAACTGGTGCGCGAGCGCGCTCCCGCGATCGCCGCCACGATCTCGCGCGAGATCGGCAAGCCCGTCGCCGAGGCCGGGCAGGAACTCGCCAACTGCGCCGACGCGTTCGACTGGTGCGCCGAGGAAGGCCGGCGCGCCTACGGCCGTCTCGTGCCCGCGCGCCAGCCGGACATCACCCAGACGGTGCTGCGCGAGCCCATCGGCCCGGTGGCGGCCTTCAGCCCCTGGAATTTCCCGGCCTCGCAGGCCGCCAAGAAGTTCGCCGCCGCCATCGCGTCGGGCTGCACCATCATCCTCAAGGGACCCGAGGAGGCGCCCGGCGGCAGCGCGGCGCTGGTGCAGGCGCTGGCCGACGCGGGCCTGCCCGCCGGGGTCGCGAACCTGGTCTTCGGCGACCCGCCGATGATCTCCGGCCACCTCATCCCCTCGCCCGTCATCCGCAAGGTCTCGTTCACGGGCTCGGTGCCGGTGGGCAAGTCCCTGGCCGAGCTCGCGGGCCGGCACATGAAACCCTGCACCCTGGAGCTGGGCGGCCACGCCCCCGTCCTGGTGTTCGACGACGTCGACCCCGAGGCCGTGGCCCGGGCCGTGGCGGCCGCCAAGTTCCGCAACGCCGGCCAGGTCTGCATTTCGCCGACCCGGCTGTTCGTGCAGCGGGGCGTCTACGAGCGCTTCGCCACCGCATTCGCGCAGGCCGCCGGCGCCATCGTCGTGGGCCGCGGCGATCAGCCGGGCGTGCAGATGGGGCCGCTGTCCAGCCGCCGCCGGCTCGACGCGGTCCGCGCCCTGGTGGACGAGGCCGTCGGCCTGGGTGCGACGGTGCTGGCGGGCGGCGCCGCGCTGGAGGGGCCGGGGTTCTTTTTCCAGCCCACCGCGCTGGCCGACGTGCCCGCCTGCGCGCGGATCTGGCACGAAGAGCCCTTCGGCCCGGTGGCGATCCTGGACACCTTCGACTCGATCGGGCAGGCGCTGGACAAGGCGAACGACACGACCTATGGCCTGGCGTCCTACGCCTTCACCGACCGGGCGGACCGGATCGCGCAAGTGAGCGAGGGCATGCAGGCCGGCATGCTGGGCATCAACCATTTCGCGCTGGGTGTGGCGGAAGCGCCCTTCGGGGGCATCAAGGACAGTGGTTATGGAAGGGAGGGAGGTATCGAGGGACTGGAAGCCTATACGGTCACGAAGTTCGTGACGCAGCGGACGGCCGCCTAGACGCGCCGGCCATCGAAAACAGGAGACAGACATGAGCATGAAGCGTTGGAAACAGGTTCTGGGGGCGGCCGTCATCGCGGCCGCGGTGGGTGGCGCGGGACCCGTGCAGGCGGCCACGCCGGCCGACACCCTGGTCATGGCGCGCAAGATCGACGACATCAAGTCGCTGGACCCCGCCGAGGTGTTTGAGTGGGGCAGCGGCGAGATCATCAACAATCTCTACGTGCGCCTCATGACCTACGATCCGCACGATTTCAGCAAGCTGGTGGGTGGCGCCGTGGAGTCCTGGCAGGTGTCCGACGACGGCCTGACCTACGAGCTGAAGATCCGCAAGGGCATCAAGTTCCAGTCCGGGCGCGAGCTGACGGCGCGGGATGCCGAGTACTCGCTGCGGCGCGTCATCCACCTGGCCAAGACGCCGGTGTTCATTTTCCAGCAGCTGGGCTGGACCAAGGACAACGTCGCCGACATGGTCCGCGCCGTCGATGACGGCACGCTCGTGATCAAGGTCGCCAAGTCGTATTCCCCGTCCCTGGTCGTGAGCTGCCTGTCCGCGGGCGTGGCGTCCGTGATCGACAGCGAGGAAGTCAGGAAGCACGAGGAAAACGGCGACTACGGCTACAACTGGCTCAAGACCCGCTCGGCCGGCGCCGGCGCCTACCGGCTGGTGACCTGGAAGCCCAAGGATGCCGTGGTGCTGGAATCGAATCCGGACTTCTACCTGGGCGCGCCGCCGCTCAAGCGCTTCATCGTCCGCCACATTCCCGAGCCCTCGGCGCAGCGCCTGCTGCTGCAGGCCGGCGACGTGGACATCGCCCGCGACCTGGGGCCCGACCAGATCAAGGCCTCGCGATCCAATCCCGACCTGCGCGTGGACGTGTTCAAGAAGGTCAACACCTACTACGTGGGCCTGAACACGAAGCACGAGATCCTGGCCAACCCCAAGGTCTGGGAGGCGTTCCGCTGGCTGATCGACTACCAGGGCATGGCCGACTCGTTCCTGGACGGCTATTTCGCGGTGCACCAGTCCTTCCTGACCGGCGACATGGGACTGGCGGAGAACCCCTACCGGCTGGACGTGGAAAAGGCCAAGAAGCTGCTGGCCGAGGCCGGCTATCCGGACGGATTCTCCATCGATTTCCTGGTGGCCAATCCGGCGCCCTTCCCCGACATCGCCCAGTCGATGCAGGCGACTTTCGCCCAGGCCGGCGTCAAGCTGAACCTGGTGCTGCGCGACCAGGCGCAGGTGCTGGCGGCCTACCGGGCGCGCGGCCATGAGCTGGCGTTCGCGCGGTGGTCCCCGGACTATCTCGACCCGCACTCCACGGCCGAGTTCTTCGTGCGCAATCCCGACAACTCGGATGCCTCGACGAACAAGTCCGCCGCCTGGCGCAATGCCTGGGACATCCCCGAGCTCTCGGCCATGACCGAGCAGGCCATGCTGGAGCGCGATCCCGAGGTCCGCAAGCAGATCTACAAGGACGAGCAGAAGGTCGTGCAGGAGAACTCGCCCATCATCATGATGTTCCAGCTGGTCGAAAGCACGGTCTCGCGCAAGAACACCAGCGGCTTCACGCCCGGACCCGGCTTCGACACGGCCGTGTTCTGGAACACCCGCAAGACGAAGTGACGTGATCGGGATGCAGGCTCATGGCAAGAGGTGACTCCACATGACGCAATGGTTCAATAGGCGATCGCTGGGGGCGGGCATCAAGGCCTGCGCCCTGCAGGTGTCCATGTTCGTCATCACCATCCTCGGCCTGCTCCTGGTCACTTTCGTGATCGGGCGGGTCGTCCCGGTCGATCCCGTGCTGGTGATCGTGGGCGACCGGGCGACGGCGGAAGTCTACGCCCGCGTCCACGCGGAGCTGGGCCTGGACAAGCCCGTCTACCAGCAGTTCCTGATCTACCTGTACAAGGTGATGCAGGGCGACTTCGGCACTTCGGTGCTCTCGTCCCAGAGCGTGGCCCGGGACATCGCCGCCTTTTTCCCGGCGACGATCGAACTGGCCGTCACCGGCACGCTGATCGGCGTGCTGCTGGGGGTGCCGCTGGGCGTGATGTCCGCCGTGCGGAAGGACTCCCTGCTGGACCAGGTGGTGCGCGTCGTCGCGCTGGTGGGCTATTCGATCCCGATCTTCTGGCTCGGGCTGGTGGGCCTGCTGGTCTTCTACGTCAAGCTGGACTGGGTGGCGGGCGTGGGCCGCATCGACGCGGTCTACGAGTACATCATCGAACGCGAGACGGGTTTCGTGCTGCTGGACGCCATGCTGCACGGCCAATGGGACATCTTCCGCAATTTCCTGTCCCACCTGGCGCTGCCCGGGGCCCTGCTGGGCTACATGTCGATGGCGTACATCATCCGGATGACGCGTTCGTTCATGCTCGAGCAGCTGGTGCAGGAATATGTCGTGACGGCGCGGGTCAAGGGCCTGAGCGAGTGGCGCATCGTCATGCATGCGTTTCGCAACGTGCTCGCCCAGCTGATCACCGTCATCGCGCTGTCCTTCGCCTACCTGCTGGAAGGCGCCGTCCTGACCGAGACCGTGTTCGCCTGGCCGGGGCTGGGGTTGTACATCACCAACTCGCTGTTCGCCGCGGACATGAACGCGGTGCTGGCGGGGACGACCGTCATCGGCGTCTGTTTCGTGCTGCTCAATGCGCTCGCGGACGCGCTGGGCAGGTTCTTCGATCCGCGGACCCGGAGCGTGCGCACATGAAATCCTGGCTACTGGCGGATTCGCCCGCCTCGCGCCTGCAGGCCAACCTGGGCCAGCTCTACCTGCTGCTGCGCGGATTCTTCCGCAGTCCGCTGGCCGTGATCGGCTTTGGCATCGTGTGCGCCCTGCTGCTGTGCGCGGCCTTCGCGCCCTGGCTGGCGACCCACGACCCCTACCAGCAGGCCCTGACGCACCGCCTGCTGCCGCCCGGCGCCGAGCACTGGTTCGGCACCGATCACCTGGGCCGCGACATCTGGAGCCGGGTGATCTACGGCTCGCGCATGACGCTGCTGATCATCGTGATGGTCGCCGCCATCGTCGGGCCGCTGGGGCTGGCCATCGGCATCGTCGCCGGCTACGTCGGCGGCTGGGTCGACCGCGTGCTGATGCGCATCACCGACATCTTCCTGGCCTTTCCCCGGCTGGTGCTGGCCCTGGCGTTCACCTCGGTGCTGCAGCCCAGCGTCGAGAGCGCCATCATCGCCATCGCCGTCACCTCGTGGCCCGCCTACGCGCGCCTGGCGCGGGCCGAGACGCTGATGTACCGCGGCTCGGACTTCATCCAGGCCATCGAGCTGCAGGGCGCCTCGCGCCTGAGGGTGCTGGCCGGCCACATCACGCCGCTGTGCCTGTCCTCGGTGATCGTGCGCCTGACGCTGGACATGGCCGGGGTGATCCTGATCGCCGCGGGCCTGGGCTTCCTGGGCCTGGGCGCGCCCCCGCCCCAGGCGGAATGGGGCGCCATGATCGCCGACGGGCGCAACTACCTGATCGACAGCTGGTGGGTGGCCACGATTCCCGGCCTGGCCATCTGCATCGTGAGCCTGGGCTTCAACATACTGGGTGACGGCATGCGCGACGTGCTCGATCCGAAGACGAGGTGATCCGCATGCCGCAACCTTTATTGTCCGTGCGCAACCTGAACGTCACGTTCGACGGCCCCCGGGGCACGGTGAGCGCCCTGCGCGACGTCAGCTGGTCCATGGGCGCGGAGAAGATCGGCATCGTGGGCGAGTCCGGCTCCGGCAAGACGATCTCCTCGCGGGCCATCCTCGGCCTGCTGCGCCCGCCGGCGCGCGTCGAGGCCGAGCAGATGGAGTTCGACGGCATCGACCTGCGCGCGCTCGGCAGCCGCCAGTGGCGCGAGGTGCGCGGGCGCCGCATCTCCATGGTCATGCAGGATCCGCGCTATTCGCTCAACCCCGTCATGACCGTGGGCGACCAGATCATGGAGGCCTGCCGCATCCACCACCGGTCCAGCCGGCGCGACGCGCGCGCCCGCAGCTTCGAGATGCTGGAGGCGGTGCGCATCAAGGATCCCGATCGCGTCTTCAAGGCCTACCCGCACCAGATCAGCGGCGGCATGGGGCAGCGCGTCATGATCGCCATGATGCTCATTCCCGAGCCCCGGCTCCTCATCGCCGACGAGCCGACCTCCGCGCTGGACGTGACGGTCCAGAACAAGATCCTGGAGGTGATCGACGACATGGTGTCCCGGCGCCACATGGGGCTGATCTTCATCAGCCACGACCTGGACCTCGTCTCGACGTTCTGCGACCGCATCCTGATCATGTACCGCGGCCGCATCGTCGAGGAATGCCGGGCCGACCAGCTGCACGCCGCGCAGCATCCGTACACCCGCGGCCTGCTGGCCTGCGCGCCCCGGCTGGGCGAGCGGCGCGAACAGCTGGCGGTGCTGGACAGACAGGAGGCATGGGAACGATGAACGGCAACGACACGATGATCGACGTCGCCGGCCTGGACGTGCGCTATGGCGAATTCCACGCCGTGCAGGACGTCTCGTTCCGGGTGGCGCGCGGCGAGAGCTTCGGCCTGGTGGGCGAATCCGGTTCGGGCAAGTCGACGGTCCTGCGGGCCATCATGGGGCTGGCGCCGTGCCAGGCGGCGCGCCTGGAGATCGGCGGCGCCGCCGTCGGCCCGGTCCGCGACAAGGCGTTCTGCCGGCGGGTGCAGATGGTGTTCCAGGATCCCTACGGATCCATCCATCCGCGCCATCCCGTGGACCGCGTGCTCGCCGAGCCCCTGAGCATCCACAAGCTGCCCGACGCCGAGTCCCGCATCCTGCAGGCCTTGAAGGACGTCGGCCTGGGCCCGGCCTTCCGCTTCCGCTTTCCGCACCAGCTCTCGGGCGGGCAGCGGCAGCGCGTGGCGATTGCCCGCGCGCTGATCACGGAGCCCGAGGTTTTGCTGCTGGACGAGCCCACCTCGGCGCTGGACGTCTCCGTGCAGTCGGAAATCCTGAACCTGCTCGACGGCCTGCGCAAGGCGCGCGGCCTGAGCTACGTCATGGTGAGCCACAACCTCGCCGTCGTGGCGCACATGTGCTCGCGCCTGGCCGTCATGAACCACGGCCGCATCGTCGAGGAAATGACGCGCGAGGACCTGAACGACGGCAAGGCCGCGCAACCCTACACGCGCGAACTGATCGCCGCCAGCAAGGGATACCGGCCGGCGGGGGCGGCGGCATGCGCGACGGCCTGACCGCGCGCCTGGCCGCCCGCAGCCTCGGTTTTCGCACCGACGAGCTGCCGTCGGACGTGGCCGTGATCGCCACGCATTGCCTGCTGGACTGGATGGGCATGGCGCTGGCCGGCAGCCGCGAGCCCGAGGCCGCGTGCCTGGCGGCGGAGCTGGCGGCCGACGGGACGCCGGGGCGCGCCGCCGTCTGGGGCGCGGGGCGGCGCATGGGGCTTGCGCAGGCGGCGCTGGCCAACGGCATGGCGGCCCACCTGCTGGATTTCGACGATGCCCACCTGGCCTCGCGCGTTCATCCCTCCGCGCCGCTGTGGCCCGCGATCCTGGCGGTCTGCGAGGACGAGCGCCTGTCCGGGCGGGACGCCCTGGCGGCTTTCGCGGCCGGCGTCGAGATGCAGTCGCGCCTGGCGGCCCTCATGGGGGAAAGCCACTATCGCCTGGGCTGGCACAACACGGCCACCCTGGGCTGCTTCGGCGCGGCGGCGGCCGTGGGGCGGCTGTACGGGGTCGGCGCGTCCACCCTGTGCCGGGCGCTGACCCTGGCGGCGGTCCAGGCGGGCGGTTTGCGCATGACCTTCGGCACGGCCTGCAAGGCCTACCAGGTGGGCCGCGCCGCCATGGCCGGCCTGCAGGCCGTGCGGCTGGCGCGCGGCGGCCTGGAGGCGCCGGACGACGTGTTCGACCGGCCCGACGGCTTTGCGGGGCTCTACGCCGGCGAGCGCGACGATGACGCCGCCGACGCGCGTCCGGGGCGCTGGCACGCGCGCGACATCGTCTTCAAATATCACGCCTCGTGCTACGGCACGCAGGCGCCCATCGAGGCCGCGCTGTTGCTGGCCGGGCGCTGCGCGCCGGCGGACATCGAGGCGGTGCGCATCGACATCGAGCCCCAGTACCTGTCCGTGTGCGACGGCGCCGACCCGGACACCGCCCTGGCGGCCAAGTTCAGCGTCCGGTACATGGTGGCCCTGGCCCTGTGCGGCAGGCCGACCGCCGGCGCGGCCGGATTTTCCGCCGAGGCGCTCGCCGACCCCGGCATCCGGGCGCTGTGCCGCCGGACCGAGGTCCGGGGCGACGCCGCCCTGGGCCGCGCCCGGGCGCGGGTCGGCATCCGCCTGCGGGACGGAGCGGAACATGTCCAGGCCGCCGACGCCAGCCGCCCCGAGCCGGACCTGGACCGGCAGTGGCGGCGGCTGTGCGACAAATCGGACTGCGTCCTGGGCGCGCTGTACCCCGCCGAGGTCCTGCACGCCTGGCGGGCCTCGCTGGCCCGCTTCGAGGAACTGGAAGACCTGGGCGCCTGGGCGGCGCAGGCCGCATCGGCGCTGGCCGCCCCGCGAGACACGAAACCGGACCCATGAGGAGAAGACAGACATGGCGGCATATGTAATGGACAGCGTACTGTTCTGCGACCAGTTCGGCACCGCGCGGATGCGGGCGATCTTCAGCGACGAATCGGTCGTGCAGCGCTGGCTGGACGTCGAGGCGGCCCTGGCGAAGGTGCAGGGGCGGCTGGGCATCATCCCGTCCTGGGCGGCCGAGGAGATCGGGCGCAAGGCCCGGGTCGAGCTCATCGACCTGGCGGAACTCAAGCAGGAAATGGACCGCACCGCCCATCCGATCGTCCCCCTGCTGCGCCTGATGAAACGGGTCTGCGACCGGGACGCGGGCGAGTACATCCACTGGGGCGCGACCACCCAGGACATCGTGGATACCGGCACGGTGCTGCAGGTGCGCGATGCCCTGGACGAGATCGAGGCGGCGCTGCGCGAACTGCACGGCCGGGTCAGGACGCTGTGCGTGCGCCACCGCGACCAGGTCATGGCGGGACGCAGCCATGGACAGCAGGCCCTGCCGATCACCTTCGGCTTCAAGGCGGCCGTCTGGGCCGACGAGATCCACCGCCACCTGGAACGCCTGGGCCAGATGCGCAAGCGCGTGCTGGTCGGCCAGTTTTCAGGGGCGGTGGGGACCCTGGCCGCGCTGGGGGACCGCGGGCTGGAAGTCCAGCGGGCGCTGTTCGACGAACTGGGGCTGGGCCTGCCCGCGATCACCTGGCACGTCGCGCGCGACGGCATCGCCGAGCTGGTGTGCGTGCTGTCGCTCTGCGCGGCGACCGCCGGCAAGATCGCCCACGAGATCTACTGCCTGCAGAAGACCGAGGTGGGCGAACTCGAAGAGCCGTTCGCGATGGGCAAGGTCGGCAGCAGCACCATGCCGCACAAGCGCAATCCGCCCGCCTGCGAGACCATCGTCGCGGTCGCCCGGCTGGTGCGCCACAGCGTCCCCGCGGCCATCGAGGCGGTCATGGCCGAGCACGAGCGCGACAAGATGGTGCTGCAGACCGAGCGCGAGTTCATCCCCCGCGTCTGCGCGATGACCCATCTGGTGCTGTGCAAGCTGTCGGCCGTGCTCGACGGCCTCAGCGTGCGCCCGGCCAACATGGAAAGGAACCTGTTCCTGCAGAACGGTCTGCTGATGTCGGAGGCGGTGATGATGCGCCTCAGCGACACCCTGGGCCGCCAGGAGGCCCACGAGATCGTGTACCGGATCTGCATGGAGGTCTTCGAGCGGGGCGGGTCCCTGAAACAGGCCCTCATGGCGGATCCGGCCGTCTCGGCCCGCCTGGGCGAGGACGAGATCGACGCCATGCTGGACCCGCACGCCTACACGGGCCTGGCCGGGCATTTCGCCGACCAGGTGGCGGCCCGGCCGCTGCCCTGAGGGCGGCGCCGGCCTCAGGCCGTCCCCAGGTCCTGCTCCACGGCGAAACAGGCCACCAGCCGTCCGCCCTGCATCTTCAGGGCCGGCGGCGTCTGGCGGCAGACCGGCATGACGCGGGGGCAGCGCGAGCTGAACGGACAGCCCGGCGGCGGGTCCAGCGGGCTGGGCAGCTCGCCGGAGATCCGGATGCGTTCGCGCTGGCCTTCCAGGCGCGGCGTGGCCGACAGCAGCGCCTGCGTGTACGGATGCAGCGGCTGGCCGAAGATCGCCGCCTTGCTGCCGTGCTCGACCACGTGGCCCAGGTACATCACCATGACCTCGTCGGCCAGGTGCTCGACCACCGACAGGTCGTGGGAAATGAAGACGTAGGACAGCCCGAGTTCGGCCTGCAGGTCCTTCATCAGGTTCAGCACCTGCGCCCGCACGGACACGTCCAGCGCGGAGACGGCCTCGTCGGCGACCAGGATCTCGGGTTCCAGCATCAGGCCGCGCGCGATGGCGATGCGCTGGCGCTGGCCGCCCGAGAACATGTGCGGGTAGCGGCCGTAGTGTTCCGGACGCAGGCCCACGCGTTCCATCATGGCCATGCCGCGCGCGCGGCGCTGCGCCTTGTCCAGGTTCGTGTTGATCAGCAGCGGCTCTTCCAGGATCGAGCCGATGCGCTTGCGTGGGTTCAGCGAGGCATAGGGATTCTGGAAGATGATCTGGATCTTCTGGCGGCGCAGGCGCGTCAGCGCGGGCGTGGTGCTGGCCACGTCCTGGCCGCGATACAGCAGCTGGCCGGCCGTGGGCGGCTCGATCATGGTCAGCACCCGGGCCAGGGTCGACTTGCCGCAGCCCGATTCGCCCACCACCGCCAGGGTCTCGCCCGCGCGCAGCGCGAAGGAGACGCCGTCCAGCGCCTTGACCGAGCGCTTGGGCTTGAGAAAACCGCTCTCGACCGGATAGTGGCGCTTCAGGTCGATGGCCTGCAGCACGATGCGCCCGTCGCCGGCATCCGGGGCCGCGGAGGGTGTGGAGATGGTGTTCATGCGGTAACCCCGGTGGACGGCTGGACCGGCACGCCCTGATCGTCCAGGGGCGTGTGGCATTTGACCTGGCGGCCCTCGGGGCCGACGAGCGCGGGCTCGACCGTGCGGCAGTGCTCGGTGGCGTAAGGACAGCGCGGGCTCAGCAGGCAGCCGCGCGGCCGGTCGTAGCGGCCTGGCACGACGCCGGGCAGCGACACCAGCCGGTCCGCGTCGCGGGAGAACTCCGGCAGGGCGCGCAGCAGCGCCTGGGTGTAGGGGTGGCGCGGCCGCCGGAAGATCTCCGCCGCTGGCCCGGACTCGACGATCTGGCCCGCGTACATGACCAGGATGCGGTCGGCCGCCTGCGCGACCAGCGCCAGGTCGTGGGTGATCAGCACCAGGCCCAGGCCCTGCTGCCGCTGCAGCGACAGCAGCAGGTCCATGATCTGCGCCTGGATGGTCACGTCCAGCGCGGTGGTGGGCTCGTCCGCGATCAGCAGGCGCGGATTGCAGGCGATCGCCATGGCGATCATCACCCGCTGGCTCATCCCGCCGGACAGTTGGTGGGGATAGGCCTTCAGGCGCGAGGCCGGGTCGGGAATGCCCACCTGCTCCAGCAGTTCCAGCACGCGCGCCCGCAATGCCTTGCGCGAGCCGCCCTGGTGTGCTTTCAGGGCCTCCGCGATCTGGTATTCCACGGTGTAGCAGGGATTCAGGCTGGTCATGGGGTCCTGGAAGATCATGGACACCCGCGACCCCACGATGGCCCGGCGTTTCTTTTCCGGCAGGGACATCAGGTCCTGGCCCTCGAACCGCAGGGCGTCGGCCTGCACCCGGCCGGGGAAATCGATCAGGCCCATCAGGGCCAGCGAACTGACCGACTTGCCCGATCCCGATTCGCCGACCAGGCCCACGACCTCGCCGGCGTCGACGGTATAGCTGATGCGGTCCACGGCCTTGAAGGGGGCCGATTCATCACCGAAGTGGACCGAGAGATTGCGAACTTCCAGCATGAGGATGACTCAGACTTTCAGGCGCGGATCCAGCGCGTCGCGCAGGCCGTCGCCCATGAGGTTGAATGCCAGCACCGCCAGCAGGATGGCCAGGCCGGGAAAGGTCACGACCCACCAGGCGCTTTGCGCGAACTGCAGCACATTGGCCAGCATGGTGCCCCATTCGGGGGTGGGGGGCTGGGCGCCCATGCCCAGGAACCCCAGGGCGGCCATGTCCAGGATGGCATTGGAAAATCCCAGCGAGGCCTGCACGATCAGCGGCGCCACGCAATTGGGCAGGATGTTGATGAACATCTGCCGCCAGGCGCCCGCGCCCACCACGCGCGAGGCGACCACGTAGTCGCGCGTCATCTCGCGCAGCACCGCCGCGCGGCTCAGGCGCACGTAGTGGGGCAGGGCGACGAAGCTGAGCGCCAGCGAGGCGTTGACGATGGACGGTCCGAAGATCGCCACCAGCACCAGCGCCAGCAGCAGGCTGGGCAGCGCCAGCATGATGTCCACCACGCGCATGATGGCAATGTCGGTCACGCCGCCCATGTAGCCCGCCAGCACGCCGAAGAAGATCCCCAGCACCAGCGAGACGCTGACCACCAGCACGCCCACCAGCAGCGACAGCCGCGCGCCATAGATCAGGCGCGACAGGATGTCGCGGCCCACGTCGTCGGTGCCCAGGATGAAGCGCCAGTCGCCGGCCGGATTCCAGACCGGCGGCTGCAGCAGGTGGTCGCGGTACTGCATGGCCGGGTCGTGCGGCGCGATCCAGTGGGCGGCGAGGGCGATGAAGAGCATCAGCAGGATGTAGCACAGGCCGATCAGGGCGCCGCGGTTGCGGGAGAAATCCTGCCAGAAGGACTTGAGCGGCCCCGGCGGGGCCGGCATGGTGTTTGCGAGTTCGGTCATTTTCGTCCCTGCTGCTGGCGGATGCGCGGATCGGCCAGGCCGTACAGAATGTCCACGCACATATTGACCAGGATGATGAGGGTGGCCACGATCAGCACGCCGCCCTGCACGACCGGATAGTCGCGCTGTTCCAGCCCGTGGATCAGCCAGCGGCCGACGCCCGGCCAGGAAAAAATGGTCTCGGTCAGGATGGCGCCCACCATCAGCACGCCCACCTGCAGGCCGATCACCGTGATGACCGGCAGCAGCGCATTGCGCAGGGCGTGCACCACCACCACGCGCAGCCGCGACAGGCCTTTGGCGCGCGCGGTGCGGATGTAGTCCTCGTTCAGGACCTCCAGCATGGACGAGCGCGTCATGCGCACGATCACCGCCAGCGGGATCGTGCCCAGCACGAAGGCCGGTAGCAGGATGTGGTGCACCGCGTCCCAGAAATCGCCCGCCTCGCCGAAGAACAGCGTGTCGATCAGCAGGAAGCCCGTCAGCGGGGCGTCCGGATCCAGGAACACGGATGCGCTGATCCGCCCGGACACCGGCATCAGGTCCAGTTGCACCGACACCAGCATGATGAGCATCAGTCCCCACCAGAAGACCGGCATGGAATAGCCGGTCAGTGCGGCGGTGATGGACACGTGGTCGAACCAGGATCCGCGCTTGACCGCCGCCAGCACGCCCACCGGGATGCCGATCAGCAGGGCGATGGACATGGCGACGACGCTCAGTTCCAGCGTGGCCTGGAAACGGGGGACGAATTCGTCCCAGATGGGCACCCGCGTCGTCAGCGAGGTGCCCAGATTGCCGTGCAGCAGGTTCCAGATGTAGTGGAAATACTGGGTGGCCAGCGGCTGGTCCAGTCCCAGCTGCGCCATCATGGCGGCATGCCGTTCGGGCGACAGCCCGCGCTCGCCCGCCATGATCTGCACGGGATCGCCGGGAATCAGGTGGATGAAGGCGAAGGTCAGCAGCGTGATGCCGATGAACGTCGGGATCGCCAGCCCGATGCGTTTGAAGATGAAAGAAAGCATGATGCAGAAAGCCCGCTGAGGACCTGCCGGCGCCTGCGTCCCGCCGTGCCGGTCCGGCGGGTCCGGATCCAGGGGCGGGGCGCGGGCGCGCCGGGCAGGGGGATGGTCGTCTGCCGGACCCGGGGCGGATGGCGCCGCGGGCCCGGCCGGGGCTTATTTGCCGAGACTGACGTGGTCGAAGATGTGACGGCCCACCGGCGAGACGGTGTAGCCCTGCACGTTCTTGCGCAGCGGCTCGAACACGGTGGAGTGCGCGATCATGACGGCCGGAGCCTGTTCATGCATGACGACCTGCGCCTGCTTGTAGAGCTCCACCCGCTTGTCGTGGTCGGAGGTGGTGCGCGCCGGCTGGATCAGGTCCTCGAAGGGCTTGTAGCACCAGCGGGAATAGTTGGACCCGTCCTTGGCGGCCGCGCAGCTGAACAGCGTCGCCAGGAAGTTGTCCGGGTCGCCGTTGTCGCCCGTCCAGCCGATCAGCATGGTCTGGTGCTCGCCGTTCTTGGTGCGCTTGAGGTATTCGCCCCATTCGTAGGTCACGATCTTGGCCTTGACGCCGATCTTGGCCCAGTCGGACTGGATCATCTCGGCCATGCGGCGCGCGTTGGGGTTGTAGGGGCGCTGCACCGGCATGGCCCACAGGTCGGTCTCGAAGCCGTCGGGATAGCCGGCCTCGGCCAGCAGGGCCTTGGCCTTTTCCACGTCGTACGGCCAGTCCTGCACGGCATCGTTGTAGCCCCACATGGTGGGCGGCAGCAGGTTCTTGGCCGGCTGGCCCGCGCCCTGGAAGACGGCCTTGATGATGGCCGGCTTGTCGATCGCCATGGACAGGGCCTGGCGCACCTTGACGTCCGTGAACGGTTTCTTCTCGGTGTTGAACGACAGGTAGCCCACGTTCAGGCCGGCCTGCTCCAGCAGCTGGATGTCCTTGTCCTTGCGGATGGCATCCAGGTCGGCCGGATTGGGGTACGGCATCGACTGGCATTCGTTCTTTTGCAGCTTGGCGTAGCGCACCGAGGCGTCGGGCGTGATGGCGAAGACCAGGCGGTCGATCTTGGGCTTGTCGCCCCAGTAGCCGTCGAAGGCCTTGTACAGGATGCGCGCGTCTTTCTGGTAGGTGACGAACTCGAACGGCCCGGTGCCGATCGGGTCGGTGTCGACCTTGGTCGGGGTGCCGGCCTTCATCATGGCGTCGGCGTATTCGGCCGACTGGATCGAGGCGAAGTCCATGCCCAGGTTGGCGATGAAGGGCGCCTCGGGCCGCGTCAGCACGAAGCGCACGGTGTAGTCGTCGACCTTTTCGACCTTGTCGATCAGCTTGTCCATCCCCATGCCGTTGAAGTACTGGTAGGTCCCGTTGGAGACCTTGTGGTAGGGGTGGTCGGCGTTTTTCTGGCGCAGGAAGGAAAACAGCACGTCGTCCGCGTTGAAGTCGCGGCTGGGCTTGAAGACCTTGCTGGAATGGAACTTCACACCCTTGCGCAGGTGGAAGGTGTAGATCTTGCCGTCGTCGCTGACGTCCCAGGACTGTGCCAGGCCCGGGATGATTTCCGTCGTGCCGGCCTTGAATTCGACCAGGCGGTCGAAGACCGGATGGGTGGCGTCATTGGTGGTGCCGGCGGTGAAGAACGCGGCGTTGAAGCCCTCGGGCGAGCCCTCGGAGCAGTAGACGTAGGTGGAAGCGGCCTGCGCGGATCCGACCGCGAGGGCCAGGGAAATCAGGGACAGACCAAGGGCGTTTTTTGCAATCTTCATGTTTTTCCTCGCATGAATGCGTGAATCCTGGTGAACATAGCATGAAACACCGGTTTGGCCGTAGCCCTCGGGCATCAAGGATTACCCGCATGGGAAAACGCGCAATTTTTGCAGAACGTTGCGGGGCGGGGCCGCGCGCGGTTTTTACCGGCCCCGTCCGGCCGCGGTCGGCGGGAGGGATGGACCGGCGGGGCGGCCGGCATGGCCGGGCCGAAACGGCGCCAGACGCTTCTTGTCGGGGTTGTCCCGACTGGGCGATAATGTCCGTTTGAAGAGATCCGATGGCCTGCCGGGGCCCCCAATCCCCGATAATGGCAGCCACATCGTTCACACAGGATTTTCCGCCATGGCCTCAGTCAACAAAGTCATCCTCGTCGGCAACCTGGGGCGCGATCCCGAGGTCCGCTACAGCCCCGACGGCGCCGCCATCTGCAACGTCTCCATCGCCACCACCAGCCAATGGAAGGACAAGGCCAGCGGCGAGCGCCGCGAGGAAACCGAATGGCACCGCGTGGTGTTCTACAACCGCCTGGCCGAGATCGCCGGCGAATACCTGCGCAAGGGCCGCTCGGTCTACGTCGAGGGCCGCCTCAAGACCCGCAAATGGCAGGACAAGGAAACCGGCGCCGACCGCTACAGCACCGAGATCGTTGCCGACCAGATGCAGATGCTGGGCGGCCGCGACAGCGGCGAATCCTCGTCCGGCGGCGGCGATGCGGGCGGGTTCTCGCAGCCGCCCGCGCGCCGCGCGCCGCAACAGCAGCGCCCCGCGGCCCCCGCCGCCTCGCCCGCCAGCAACCTCGCGGACATGGACGACGACATCCCGTTCTAGGACGCGCACGGCGCTTCCATCAAACAAAAACCCTCCTGCCCGTCGTTCCGGGCAGGAGGGTTTTGTCCATCTCGGGGCGCCTTAGCGCGCCTGGCGTTCCGGCATCAGCTTGTCCAGTTCCGCCACGACGCGCTGTGCGTGCGCCTCGGGCACGGGGCGCAGCGGCGGGCGGGGGATGGCCGAATCGATGATCCCCAGGTGCGCGAGGCCGACCTTCAGGCGGGTGTGCATGTCCATCAGTGGGGGGGCGCCGTAGACCGAGCGCACGAAGCCGTACAGCTTGTCGTTGGCGGCGCGCATGGCCCGCAGGTCGCCGGCCTCGGTGGCGGACCACAGGTCGCACAGCTCCTGCGGCACCAGGCTGGCCATGCCCGAGAGCAGGCCGTCGGCGCCGGTGGCGGCCTGGGCGAACATCCAGTTGTAGTTGGACGGCAGCACGGCGACGTGCGGGGCGCGCGCGCGGATCATGCGCAGATTGTCCTCGTACAGCTGGATGCTGCCGCTGCCTTCCTTGACGGCGATGACCTGCTCGCACTGGACCAGTTCGGCCAGCACCTCGGTGGTGTATCCGTAGCCCGCGCGCACGTCCTGCTGGAAGATCGACAGCGGCAGCTTGCTGACCGACTGGATGGATTGCAGGTAGTGCATGGCATAGCGTGCCTCGCTGGAGGCGCCGCCGCCGAATTGCGGCATGGGAAACAGCACCAGCACGTCGGCGCCGGCCTGCTCGGCCTGGATGGCCTGGGCCATGGCGTCCTCGGTGCTGTAGGGGATGATGCCGGTCATCAGGGGCGTGTCCTGGCCGATCAGCGCGCGGGTGCGCCGGATGACCTCGGACCGCTCGGCCGGCGACAGCATGGCGCCGTCGCCGGCGTGTCCGTTGACGAAGGCCGACACCATCTGCCTGGGCTTCATGCAGTAGGCCATCAGGCGCTCGTAGCTGTCCCAGTCGATGCTCAGGTCCTTTTCATGGAAGGGCAGGACCGGGGCCACGGTGACCCCGACCAGATCGTGTTTGGTCGTCATGATGAACTCCTTGGATTAAAGACCGGCTTCGTCGAGTACGGAGCGAAGCCATTGCGTTTCGTCGGGGCCGGATGCCGTCATGGGCGCCCGCATGGTGGGCGCCGGGATCTGTCCCCGCAGATAAAGGCAGGTTTTCAGGCGCGCGGTGGCGCGCGTCCCGGGTGCGGTGCCGTAGATGGCTTTCACCAGCGGATACAGGCGCGCGTGGGCCGCGCGGGCGCGGGCGAGATCCCCCTGCCGGACGGCGTCCCACAACTGGACGACGGCCTCGGGATCCAGGGCCGCGATGCTGACCTGCGAGCCGGTGCCGCCCAGCAGGAAGGTGCTCAGCAGATGCTCGTCGCCCGAGGGCATGACGCCCACGTGCGGCGCGTCCGCCTGGAGGCGGCGCAGATTGGCCTCGTAGCGGGCGGTCTCCCAGCTGCCTTCCTTGACCGCGACGACGCCCTCCAGCCGCGCCAGCGCGGCCAGCGTGTCGGGCGCATACGCCATCTGTCCCGCGTTCACCGAGGCCTGGTACAGCATCAGCGGCAGGCCGGTCTGCGCCCGGATGGCGCGATGGTGCGCGAGCGCGCCGTCGGCCGTGTGCCCCAGCGCCCAGGAAAACGGCGGGAAGACCAGCAGCGCATCGGCGCCCGCGGCCTCCGCCTGGCGGGCCTGCCAGGCCGCTTCGGCGCTGGATTCGGCGTAGACGCCGCAGATCAGCCGGGACTGCGGGCCCACGGCTTCGCGCGCGCAGCGGACGATGTCCTGCTTTTCCCCGGCGCTCAGTGTGAAATTCTCGCCGGCGTGTCCGTTGATCAGCAGGCCGCGGATGCCGGGGGTCCCGGCCACGGTCCGCTGGTGGCGGGCCAGCGCGTCGAAATCGATCCCCTCGTCCGCCCGCATGGGCACGACGGTGGACGCGAAAATACCTTCAAAGCTCGGCTGCATGTCAGACATTCCATGCGGCGCCCGGGTGTCTCACCCGGGCGCCTGGTTGGGACGGTGCGCGGACCGCAGGCCCGCGCATCGGACGGCGGATGGCCGCTCAGGCCGCGGGCCTGCGCCCGGCCAGGATGACCTGGTGGTTCACCAGGACCAGCTGGCCCTTCTGGTTGATCACATTGCATTCCACGACGACGCGGCCCCAGGTCGCGTCCTTGGGTTCGCAGGCGGCGATGCGCATGACGGAATGCACGGTGTCCCCGTCGTAGACCGGCTGGAGATAGCGGATCTTGTCGTGGCCGTAGTTCAGGCTGTGGGCGAGGTTGAAACCGATCTCGTAGGCGAAAAAGGTATCGCTCACGCTCAGCACCAGCACGCCCTGGGCGCAGGGCCGCTCGAACACCGGATGGTTCTTGCAGTATTCGGCGTCCGTGTGGTGCGGGTGATCGTCGCCGGTGGCGCCGATGAACAGGCGGATATCGGCATCGGTGATCGTGCGCCCGCGGCTGGTGTATTCGGTGCCCACGGCCAGGTCTTCAAAGTACAGCTTGTTCAATTCATCCTCCTGAGGGTGACGGGATGGGGGCTCAGCGGCTGCCGGCCTGGCGGATCAGGCCCAGCATCTTTTCGGCGTCGACCTGTTTGGCCAGCTTGTCCTGCAGGGGCAGGGACCGCTCGATCCACGGGCCTTTGTCGATCTCATTGACCTTGACGCCCTCGGCCTTGAGTTTTTCCATGTATTTGACCGACATGTCCATGTCGAATTGCTGCTCGCGGCGGCTGGCCGCGTGGCCGGCCTCCAGCACGACTTTCTTCAGGTCGTCGGGCAGCTTGTTCCAGGCCAGGTTGCTGACCATGAACAGGCCGGTCGCCATCATGTGGTCGGTGAGCGTGTAGTACGGCGCCTGCTCGTAGTGCTTCATGGAGTAATAGAACTCCGGCGAATTCTCGGCGGCGTCCACGACCCCGGTCTGCAGGGCCGAATACAGCTCGGAGAAGGCGATGGGCGTGGGTCGGGCGCCCAGGTTTTCCCAACCCTCGACCTGCTCCTCGGACGTCAACGTGCGCACCTTCATGCCCTGCAGGTCGTCCAGCGTCTTGACCGGGCCCTTGGAGTTGTACAGGCTGCGGATCCCCGCCGTGGTCACGCCCAGCAGCTGGATGCCCACGTTGGAATGGTTCACGTAGTCCTCCAGCGCCGCGTAGAAGGGGGTGTCGTCCGAAATCACCTTCTGCCGGTGCTCGATGCTCTCGAAGATGTACGGAGCTCCCAGAATGGCCACCTTGGGCAGCAGCGAGGAAATATTGCCCACCGAGGTCGCCGTGAAGTCCACGGTGCCCAGGCGCAGGCCCTGGGCCAGTTCCAGCTCGCTGCCCAACTGGGCGGCGGGGTAGACCTTGATGCGGATGCGCCCGTTGCTGTTGGCCTGCACCGTTTTGGCGAAGTCCTCGAGCAAGGTGGCGTACGAACTGCCCACGGGCTGGTCGGTGCCGGCCTTGAAATTGAATTCCGCGGCCATGCTGCTGGATACGGCCAGGCAGCCCAGTGCGGACAGAATGCAGATGGATAGCTTCTTCATGGTCGTGTCTCCTGTATGAATAGTGTGGTCTCTATGAAAAGCGCCGTTGTGGTGGTGAAAAAGGCATGCGGGCTATTTGATCAAGCCGTAATGCTGGGGTAGGAACAAGGTGATTTCGGGGAAGTAGGTCACCGCCAGCAGGACCAGCAGCATGACGGTCAGGGGCAGCAGGATGCGGCGCGCGACCTGGATGACGGTGCGCTCGGCGATGCTGGAGCAGACGAACAGGGTGATGCCGTATGGCGGGGTGAACATGCCGATGGCCAGGTTGAACACGAACATCACGCCGAAATGGATGGGATGCACGCCAAAGGTCTCGGCGATCGGCAGGAAGATCGGCATCAGGATCAGGATCGCGGCGATGCTTTCCATGAACATGCCCACGACCAGCAGGATGCCGTTCAGGATCAGCAGGAACACGAAGGGATCGTCCGTGACGGATTCCAGGAACGCGGCCAGGTTGTCGGCCACGCCCTCGGACGCGATCAGCCAGGCGAAGATGTTGGCGGTGCCGATGATCAGCATGACGGCGGCCGACAGGATCGCGGTGCGCAGGATGGCCTCGTGCAGTTGCTTGAACCGCAGTTCCTTGTAGACGAAGATCCCCACCAGCAGGCTGTAGAAGGCCGCGACCGCCGCCGCTTCCGTGGCCGTGAACACGCCGCTGACGATGCCGCCCACGATGATGACCGGCATGAACAGCGCCGGGATGGCCGACCAGAAGGTGCGCGCGAGATAGGCCGCCGAGAAACTGCGCTTGTCGCCCTCGTACTGGCCGCGGCGCTTGCGGGCGTACAGGTATGCCGCCACCAGCAGGCCCAGGGCGGCCATCAGGCCGGGCGTCACGCCGGCGATGAACAGGGCGCCCGTGGACTGCGACGAGACGGCCGCGACCACCACCAGCAGCAGGCTGGGCGGGATGATCTGCGCCAGCGACGACGAGGCGGCGATCAGCGCGGCGGCGAAGTCGGTGTCGTACCCGCGCCGCTTGAGCTCGGGCTGCATGATCGAGGACACCGCGGCCGCGTCGGCCGAGCCGGATCCCGAAATCGCGGCCAGCGCGGTGGCCGTGAACACCGATACGAGGTACAGGCTGCCAGTGACCCAGCCGATCAGGGCGGTGGCGAAGTCCACGATGCGGCGCGACAGGCCGCCGCCCTCCATCACCGCGCCCGCGAAGATGAAGAACGGGATGGCCATGATGGTGAACGAGTTCAGGCCGGAAAAGATGCGCTCGCTGACCAGGGTGACCGGGACGTCGGTGCCCAGCACCACGAAACTGGCGCCGGCCAGGCCCAGCACGAAGACGACGGGCATGCCGAACAGCAGGAACAGTACGAAAAGAGTGGTGGAAATGAACATTTGTCGTTGCTCCCTAGACCTGTTCAGGGATGGTTTGCTGCTCGGCCGCGGCGTCCGGTTCGGGGCAGAACAGGGACAGCACGAGCTCGATCATCATGTACACCGCGCCGGCCGCCAGGCTGGAGTAGACGATCCACATGGGCATGCCCAGCGCGGGCGATTTCTGGAAGGTGCCCATGTCGATCAAGGGCAGCGAGCCTTCGAAGACGAGGACGAGAAACCACAGGATGAACAAGGCGTTGATCACCTGGATCACCGACCGGACGCGCTTCGGGATCAGGGTGACCAGGACGTCCACCGCCACGTGGCGGCCGAAGCGCAGGGCCACGCCCGCGCCTATCATCACCAGCCACAGCTGGCTGTAGTTGGCGATTTCCTCGGTGCCGACGACGGAAAACGGGGTAAAGGTGCGGACGGCGACCTGCACCAGGACCGCGCCGAACATCGAAATGAAGGCTGCCACCAGAAACACGTCCACGAGGGATCGCAGCGCGTGGATGGCTTTCAGGCTGATCTCTTTCATCGTTCCTCCGGTATTGCAACGCCCGAGGCGAATCGGGCCATGTTGTTCTTTTGCGCCTCCGTGCCGAACAGCGGCCGCAGGTTCTCGTGTTCCAGTGCAAGTCCGTCGGCCAGGCACAGGTCCAGGCCGCGGCGGATGGTGGCCTTGGCCAGGCGCGCCGCCAGCGGGCTCTTTTCCGCGATGCCTGCCGCCAGCCGCACGGCATGCGCCACCGTGTCGTCATCGGCGACGACCTCGGAGACCAGGCCCATGCGCCAGGCGCGCTCGGCCGGCACCCGTTCGCCGGTGAGGATCATGCGCGCGGCATTCGTGGCGCCGATCAGGCGCGGCAGGCGCTGGGTGCCGCCGTCGCCGGGGAAGATCCCCAGATTGATCTCGGGCTGTCCGAAAATGGCGTTCTCGCCGGCGATGATGAAATCGGCCATCATGGCCAGCTCGTTGCCGCCGCCCAGGCAATAGCCGTTCACTGCGGCGATGCAGGGCTTTTCGAAGTCGGCGATGCGCTGCCAGGCCGCCAGGCGTTCCTCGGACAGCGCCACATCCGCGCCGTGCGCATGCTGGTCGTGGATGTCGGCGCCGGCCGAGAACGCGCGCCGGTCGCCGGTCAGCACGACGCAGCCCACGCCGTCATCGGCGGCCGCGGCGGCCAGGGCCTCGTCCAGCGCGTACACCAGCGCCCTGTTCAGGGCGTTGCGCTTGTCAGGCCGGTTCAGGGTCAGCAGGAGCACACCCGGGGCGGGCCGCTGCTGCAACAGAAGGGGGTCCATGGTTTGTCTCCTTTCTTGTCTCCGCGCGCCTCGGGCGGACAGGCCCGGGCGCGCGGCGCTGCGCTCAGATGGGCTTCAGTTGAATCCGCTTGAAATTGCGCACGTGGTCCGTGAACGGGCCGAAGCCTTTCACCTTGATGAAATCCTCGGTCTCGAACGCCCACTGGCCGGCCACCGAATACATGGCCACGTACTTGGGGCCTTCGCCCAGGTTGACGTAGCGGCTGGCCGACAGCCAGCCGGGGCAGGACAGCAGATCGGGAAAGTGCTGCTGCACATACCATTTGTTGAAGGCGGACTCGTGCTCGGGGTCGATGTCCACCATCACGATGTGCGTGAATTCTTCGTCGTTCGTCGTCATGAAAGTACTCGGTGATGTCATGTTGATCGGTGCGGGAGCGGTCGGTGCGGGCGCGGTCCGGCGGACCGGCTCACGAGGCTTCCTTTTTCCGGTTGCGCGGGAATTTCAGGGTGGCGCGCGCCTTGAGGACCTCGAGCCCGTCCTCGTTGCGCGCGCTGGCTTTCCAGTGCACCGTGCGGTTTTCGGGTTCCAGCGCGTCGATCCAGACCTCGAACTGGATCGTGTCGCCGTAGAACACCGGGCCGGTGAACCAGAACTGGTCCTCGATGGACACCCCGCTCACGCCCACCAGCTCGCTGGTCAGCACGCTGGTGCACAGGCCCGCAACCATGATGCCCGGCGCGAGGCGCTGGCCAAACCGCGTGGTCGAGGCATAGGCGTCGTTCACGTGCACCGGTCCGAAATCCCCGGTGCTGGCGATGTAGAGCGCGGCGTCCGCTTCCGTGATGGTCTTGGACAGCCGCACGCGATCGCCCACGTTCAGCGTTTCGAAAGGTTTGCTATCGTACATGGCCGTCACCCCTGCGTCAGGGGGACGAGCCGCGCCGTTCCCTCCACCACGGTCTTGCCGCTCTGCGCGTCGGTGCAGCGGATGCGGCACAGCAGGGTGTCGCCCTGCGTCTGCTCGACCTGCGCTTGCGCCTCGACGGAGGTGCCCACCGGCACGGGCTGCGCGAATTCCACGTTCATGGCCGCGATGCGCCGCCCGGGGCCGCCCAGCTTGGCCAGGCCCGTGGTCGCCAGCGCGGCGATCGCGAGTTCGAACACCATCAGGCCGCCGACGCCGTTCTTGCGTCCGCAGGTGGCGTCCACGTACTGGGCGCCCATATTGCCGCTGATGCCCGTGAACAGCGCCTGCTCGGCCACCGTCAGGGTCTTGGAAAACTTGAATTCGCCCGCCGTGGGCGTGTTCTGGTTCGTCATGGTCTTTCTTCCAGGTTCAGGGTGCGCCGGCCCTTGTGCCGGCGCGGTGGGTTGGGATCAGAAAGTGCGTTGCGCGGGTCCGGGGATCAGAACGTGGGCAGGCCGCGTTTGATGATGTCCCGGGCAATCAGCATCCGGTGGATCTCCGAGGTGCCGTCGTAGATGCGGGTGACCCGCGCGTCGCGGTACATGCGCTCCAGCGGCATCTCCTTGGTGAAGCCCATGCCGCCGAATACCTGGATCGCCCGGTCCACGACGCGGCCCTGCATTTCCGAGGCGGCGACCTTGACCATGGACACCTTGGCGCGCGGATCGAAGCCCTGGTCGACCTCCCAGGCGGCATTGAGCACCATCATCTTGACGCCGAAGATCTCTGTGGCGCTGTCGGCGATCAGCTGCTGCACCATCTGGAACTCGCCGATGGGCCGGCCGAACTGTTTGCGGTCCGCGGCGTATTCGCTCATCATTTCCAGCGCCTTGGTGGCCATGCCGACGGCGCGCGCGCCGATGTGCGCCAGGCGGATCTGCGACACGCTGCTCATGATCAGCGAAAAGCCCTGGCCGACCTCGCCCAGCACCGCGTGCTCGGGGATGCGGCAGTCCTCGAAGACCAGTTCGGCGTGGCCGTAGCCGTGGTGGCCCATCATGGGCTGCACGCGGCTGACCCGGAATCCCGGCGTGCCCTTGTCCACCAGGAACAGCGTGATGCCGCCGCGGCTGCGCTTCTCGGCGTCCGTCAGCGCCATGACGATCACGTAGTCGGCCAGGTCGCCGTCGCTGATGAAATGCTTGGTGCCGTTCAGCACCCATTGGCCCGATTCGAGCCGGGCGGTCGTCGAGATCGAGGCGGCGTCCGATCCGGCGCCCGGTTCGGTGATGGCCATGGCGCAGATGCGGTCGCCGGCGACCGTCGGCTTCAGGTATTTGTCGATCTGCTCGTCCTTGCAGGCCATCAGCATCGGATAGACCTGCCCGAACACGCGGCGGATCAGCGCGTCCGTCGTCCGGCCGAACTCCTGCTCGACCAGGCACTGGTCGACGCAGCTCAGCCCGCCGCCGCCCACGGATTCGGGCATGTTCATGGCGAACAGGCCCAGCGACTGGGCTTTCTGCTTGACGCGCGCCAGCGCCTCGGGCGGAATCACGCCGCTTTCCTCGGTCGGCTGTTCCAGGGGCTGGACTTCTTCCTTGATGAAGCGCCGGACCGTGTCGATCAGCAGCTGGCTTTCGCTGGGGATGGAAAAATCAATCATGGGTGGGTCTGCCTTTTCAACTCAATCAGTCAGTGGGTTTCAATCGATGGGGGCGGGCGCGGGGCGCGCCGGGGCCGGCTCGCCGATCACGCCGGCCTGGATCAGCCGGTCCTGCTGCTCGGGCGGCACGCCCATTTCCTGCAGGATCTCGCGGCTGTGGGCGCCGGGGTACAGCGGCATGGCGCGCAGGGCGGGGCGCGTGCCGTCGTAGGTCAGGGGGTGGCCGATCAGGGTGGCGGCCTGGCCGTTGACCTCGATCGTCTGGAACACGCCCAGGTGCCGCGCCTGGGGATCGGCGCGCAGGTCCTGGTAGTCCTGGACCCGCTCGTACCAGATCTGGTGCTCGTCCAGCCGGGCGCTGAGCTCGTCGAAGCGGCGGCCGGCCAGCGCCTGCGCCGTGGCTTGCGCGTAGCGGTCCCGTTCCTGGTAGCGGTCGATCGCGGCCAGCGCGCGCAGCGCGTCGCTGTCCAGCGCCTCGGCCAGCCGCGACGGGTCGTTCATGGACAGGACGATCTCCGCGTCCTCCAGGGCGTACAGGCCGTAGGGGGCGTCGTGATACCAGCTGCCGACGTGCTCGTCGCGCGGCAGCAGGTCGCGCCCGCCCGGCGCGGAGTAGAACTTGGTCAGGGCCTCGATCTGCAGGTCGATCCCGGCGCCGAACAGGCTGGATTCGACGCGCGTGCCGGGCCCGCCCTGCAGGCGCCGGATGTATGCGCCCAGCACGCCCAGGGCCAGCAGGGCGGCGCCATGCTGATCGATCACCGCCGCGCCCACCACGGTGTGCTGCCGCCCGCCCGTGGCCGCGATCAGCCCGGAGCGCGCCTGCATCAGCAGGTCCTGCCCCGGCCGCGCGGCCGCCGGCCCGGTCGCCCCGAAGGCGGATGCCGAGGCGTAGATGATGTCCGGATTCAGGGCGCGCACGTCCTCATAGCCCAGCCCCAGCCGCGTCATGACGCCCGGGCGGTAGTTCTCGACCAGGATGTCCGCCTTGGCCACCAGCTCGCGCACCAGCGCGAGCCCCTCGGGCGTCTTCAGGTTGACCGCCAGGCTGCGCTTGTTGCGGTTCATGGCCAGCGAGAACGCGCTGACGTCGGTGACCCAGGAATTGCCGCCCGACCAGTGGCGCTCGAAGGAACCGGACAGGGGTTCGATCTTGATGACGTCGGCGCCCATGTCGGCCAGGTATTGCGCGCACGCGGGGCCCTGCAGATAGTGGCAGAAGCTCAGCACGCGCGTCTTGGAAGACAAGGGTCCCGTCATGACCGCGCCCCGGGTTCGCCGTCCTGGGCGCCGCGGACCACGTTGCGCTGCAGCAGGTCATCGATGCGGCTCTCGTCATAGCCCAGCTGCTGCAGCACCTCGCGGGTCTGGGCGCCCAGGGCCTGGGGCAGGATGCGCACGGGCGGCGCCGCGCCGTCGTACAGCGCCGGGTGCATGACCAGCGTGATGTCCTCGCCCTCGACCCCGGACAGGGTTTCGAACGTGCCCAGGTGGGCGAGCTGCGGGTTGGTCCTGACGGTGTCGTAGTCCACCACCGGGGCGTGCCAGATGCGGTGCTCGGCCAGGATCGGCAGCCAGTCGGCCGTCGGCTTTTCCCGCAGGCGGGCCGCGACGGCGCGCGTGACCTCCTCGCGGCGGTCGAAACTGTCGCTGTCGGGGCGGCCCACCAGGGCCTCGATGCCCAGCGCCTTGCCCAGCGCGTCGGGCGTCGACATGGAAATGACCAGATGGCCGTCGGCGGTCGCGAGCGGCCCGTAGGGGCCGGCGCTGCACCACGAGGCGATGCCTTCCTCGGCGCGGGGCCGCGGCGAATCGGCGCCGTTGAGCCATGCCGTCAGCGGTTCGATCTGCAGGTCGATCGCGGCCTGCAGCAGGCTGACCTCCACCATCCGGCCCTCGCCGGTCCTGGCCTTGGCATACAGTGCCGCCAGGATGCTGTTGGCATACAGGGCCGCGGCATGGTGGTCGATGATCGGCGAGCCGACCGGAATCGGCGGGCCGTCGGCGTGGCCCGTGCGCATCATCAGGCCGGACATGGCCTGCAGCAGCATGTCCTGTCCCGGACGGTCCTTGTACGGACCGCGAAAACCATAGCCCGTGCACACGGCATAGACCAGTCCGGGGTTGATCTCGCGCAAGGCCTCGTAGCCCAGGCCGAGCTTGTCCATCGTACCCGGACGGAAGTTTTCCATGACGACGTCCGCGTCCCGGACGAGTTGCCTGACGATCTCCAGGCCCTCGGGGTTCTTCAGGTCGACCGCCATGCTGCGCTTGTTGCGCCCGCAGCTCAGGTGATTGACGCTGGTGCTGCCGACGAAGCGGTCGGCCACCGCCCAGTGGCGTTGAAAGGCGCCGTCCAGCGGCTCGACCGCAATCACGTCGGCGCCCAGATCCGCGAGAATCTGCGCCCCCAGCGGACCGGCCAGGAAATGGTTGAAACTGAGGACCTTGACGCCATCAAGGAGCTTCATTGCAATGCCTCCATCTATTTTTCTCACCCTGCCGCGCTGTCGCGGCCGGATCGCCCGTTCGTTGCGATAGAGACCATCGTAGGGGGGGTCGAGCCCGAAAACAATATCATTTCCAATTATGTTTCATGGGTAATGTATAGGTAACATGAATACATAAAATGAGCGGTATCGGTGCTAGACTGAGGCCCTTCGTCCTCGGTAGCGGCTGAAAAACATGAACTTGCGGCAACTCGAAATCCTGCGGGCGGTGATCCATGCCGGGACCACGGTCGGGGCGGCCAGCACCTTGCACATGTCGCAGCCGGCCATCTCCAACGCGATCAAGGCCATGGAGCTTTCCCTGGGTTTCGCCTTGTTCCATCGCGTGCACAACCGCCTGGTGCCCACCCGGGAAGCCACAGTGCTGCTCGGCCAGGCCGAGCCCATGTTCACGATCCAGGAAAAGGTCGAGCAGACCGCCCGGCACCTGCGCGACGGCGCCGTAGGGCACATCAACATCGTCGCCACCGCCGAGCCCTCGGACAGCCTGCTGCCCCAGGTCCTGACGCGCTTCATCAAGCAGCATCCGGACGTCCGGGTGTCGGTGGAGGCCCTGCGGCTGGACAACGTGCTGGAATATGTCGAGACGGGCGCCGCCGACATCGGATTCGCCATCGAGCCCTATGCGCGCCCCACGCTGAAATACATCCCGCTGTCCGACCTCGACATCGTGTGCCTGTGCCCCGCGGACAGCCCGCTGTGCCAGCTGTCCTACGTCACGCCCAACCACCTGAAAGACATGCCGCTGATCAATGCCAGCACGCGCAGCCGCATGCACGGCGCGGTCCAGGAGGCCTTCCGGCGCAGCAAGGTCGACTATTCCCCCGTCATGAACGTGCGCTTCATGAACCTGGCGGGCCTGTTCGTGCAAGAGGGCCTGGGCGCCGCCATCATGGACGCCCTGACCGCGTCCTCGCCGCGCTACCGCGACGTGTGCATCATTCCTTTCCGGCCGCGCATCCGGGTCAAGATCAACGCCATCGTCTCCAGCATGCAGCCCATGCAGCGGATCACCCGCCGGCTGCTCGACTACATCTACGAGGACATCGATCGCATGCTGTCCTCGCGCCCCAGCGTGGCGGCGCCCCGCCCGGGGGATGCGCCGGGCGGCGATTCCGGGTCCGGCCATGACTGAACCCAGGATCCGGCTGTTCCCGCAGCACGTGGCCATCGGCCTGCTGTTGATGATCGGCACCCTGTCGGCCCTGAACCACGTCGCGGCGCGGATCGCCTTCGACGACGGCGCCGGCGTCATGCTGGCCGTCGTCTGCCGCGCCGCCTTCAGCGGCGCCGCCCTGCTGGCGGTCGTGCTGTGGCAGGGGCATTCCCTGCGCCTGCCCGCCCACAGCGGCGCCTGGCAGCTCTTGCTGGGGCTGATGGTCGCCATGCAGAGCCTGTGCCTGTATTCCGCCGTGGCGCGCATCCCGGTCGCCCTGGCGCTCTTGCTGGGCAACCTGTTTCCCATCCTGCTCGCCCTGCTGACCTGGGCGCTGGGCGGCGCCCGGCCCACGCGCCGCGCCGGGATCCTGATGGCCTGCATCCTGCTGGGCCTGATTTTCGTCCTGGACCTGCCCGGCGTGCTGTCGGCGCGCGGGCGCATGGGGCCCGAATGGATCGTCGGCGTGCTGTTCGCCTTTGGCGCCGCCAGCTTTTTCACCGTCGGCCTGTGGATCAGCGACAACCGCCTGTCGGACATCATCGGCCCCGTCCGCAGCCTCTACACGATCGCCATCGTCTTTGGCAGCATGCTGGCCGTCGGCGTGGCGGACGTGGTGCCCGGCGGGCTGGATGTCCCCCTGACCCGGGCCGGATGGTGGGGCCTGGGCGTGCTGTCGGTGCTCTACGCCACGACCTTTTCCATCCTGTTCATCACCATCCCGCGCCTGGACATGCCGCGCAACGCGCCCGTGATGAACAGCGAGCCCGTCGCCAGCCTGTTTTTCGGCTGGCTGGTGCTGGACCAGACCTTCAATGGGCTGCAGTTGCTGGGCGGCGCCATCGTGCTGGCCTGCATCGTGACCCTGGCGTATTCAAAGCGCTAGCGGCGGCGCATCCGGCCGCCAGGCCGGGGCGCCTGGCCGGGCGGCCCCCGGCCCCAGCACCGTTCTGCAAAAGACGCTCACATCCCTGGTCAGGACAGTGTCTTATACTGTATATATTCACAGTATCAGGGAAACGTTTTTTGTCATGCCCGCCCCCGCCGTCCGCCCCGAAACCATCCATCCGTCCTTGTGGCGGGCCTCGCAGCTGGCGCGGGGCGGGGCGGCGTGCGTCGAGACCGGGCATGCGGCCCTGTCGGCCGAACTGCCCGGCGGCGGCTGGCCCGCCGGGCGCCTGGTCGAGCTGCTGCTGCCCCGGCCGGGCATCGGCGAATTGCGCCTGCTGCTGCCGGTGCTGCGCCAGTGCGCGCCGCCGTCCGCGGCCCGGGGCGGGGATACCCGGCGCTCCGTTCTGCTGATCCAGCCGCCGCACGTGCTGCAGCCTTTGGCGCTGTCCTGGTGGGGGGTGGATCCGGACCGGCTGATCCTGTTGCGCGCGCCGCGCCTGGCCGATGCCTGCTGGGCGGCCGAACAGGCGCTGCAGGCCGCCACCTGCCGGCTGGTGCTGCTGTGGCCGCAGGCCGGCCCCCGGGCGGGCCTGCGGCCCGACACCCTGCGCCGCCTGAATCTCGCCGCCCAGGCCGGCTCGGCCCTGTTTTTCGTGTTCCGGGCCGCGGGCGAGGCGGATCAGTCCTCGCCCGCGCCGCTGCGCCTGGCCCTGGCGCCCGCGCCTGGCGGCGTGCTGGTCACGTTCATCAAGCGCCGCGGCCCCCGGCGCGACGAGCCGCTGTTCGTGCCCCTGAGACCTTCTCCTGTCCTGCTTGACCATGATGTCCGTCTGGATCGGCGTGTACCTGCCGCCTTCCCCTTCCGATCCGCTGCCGGCGCGGCAAATGGCGCCTTCGGGGCCGCCGCCGGCGCCGGCCGGCTTGCCCGGGCCTGAGGGCGGCCGGGATGCCCGGGTCCCGGCCCTGGCGGGCGCCCTGATGCGCTTCACGCCCGAGCTGACCCTGGCCGAGGAATCCGTGATCCTGATGGAGGTCACGGCCAGCCTGCGCCTGTTTGGCGGGATCCGGGCGCTGCGCTCCCGGGTGCGGCGGGTCCTGGCGCGGGCCGGGGGCGGGGGGCCGGGATCCGGGCCCCCGCCGGTCCTCGCCGTGGCGGCCAGCGGCCCGGCGGCCTGGATGCTGGCGCGCAGCGGGCGGGGCGGCAGCGCCCTTGGCGCCCGGTCCCTGGCGCGGGCCCTGGCCCGGGTGCCGCTGGACGTCGCGCCGCCCGCCCGGCCTTTTGCCGGCTGGTTCCAGGAACTGGGCTGCGCGACCCTGGCCGATCTGCGGCGCCTGCCGCGCATCGGCCTGAAAAAGCGCTGCGGTCCGGCCCTGCTGGACTGGCTGGACCGCCTGGGCAACGCGCACGCGCCTGTCCCGCCGCCCGTCCCCGCGTCCCACGGCCCCGGTCCGCAGCCGCCCGCCCGCTACCGCTGGCTGACGCCGCCCCCGGCATTCGACGCCGCCCTGGAGATGCCGGACCACATCGAACATGCCCCCGCCCTGGCCTGGGCCGTGCAGCATCTGGTCCGGCAGCTGTGCGCCTGGCTGGCGGCGCACCGCCTGGATGCCGAGGCCCTGACGGTCCTGCTGGGGCATGACCGGATCCGCCCGGGCGGCGCCGCCGCCGGCGCCGCGCCCGGCGTCCCGGGACCCATGCCCGCGGGCCGGACCACGACCCTGGACATTGGGCTCGGCGCGCCTTCCCGCGACCCGGAATCCCTCGCGCGCCTGGTGCGGGAACGCCTGAACCGCCTGGTCCTGCCGGCCTCCGTGATCATGGTGCGGTTGCGCGTCACGCAGCTGCGGGCGGCCCGCACGCCCAGCCTGGAATTGTTTCCCGAGCCGGGCGGCGCGCCCCAGGACCATGCGCGATTGCTGGAACTGCTGGCCGCCCGCCTGGGGGCGGAGAACGTGCTGGCGCCGGCGCCGGTGGCCGACCATCGGCCCGAGCAGGCCGCCCGCTGGGTCCCCCTGGACCTGGGCATGACGGGGCGGCATGCGCCGGGCGGACAGGCGGGCGGGCATCCCGCGCTGCCGCGCCCCGCCTGGCTGCTGGACGCCCCGGTGCCCCTGCCCGTGCGTGGACACCGGCCGTTCCATGGCACACCCCTGCGCCTGGTCTCGCCCGCCGAGCGCCTGGATTGCGGCTGGCAGGACGGCTGCCCCGTCGCGCGCGACTACTTCGTGGCCGAGGACGAGGCGGGCACCTGCTACTGGATCTTCCGCACCGGAACCGGAACCGGCGCCGGGACGGGACAGGGGCCGGATGCCGCCCCCACGCCGCAATGGTATCTGCATGGACTCTTTGCCTGACTACGCCGAGCTGCAGTGCGCCAGCAATTTTTCCTTTCTGGCGGGCGCGTCCACCGCCGGCGAACTGGTCGCGCGCGCCGCGCGGCTGGGCTACGCGGCGCTGGCGATCACCGACGAATGTTCGCTGGCGGGCGTGGTGCGGGCGCACGTGGCGGCCGAGCAGGCCGGCCTGCCCCTGATCATCGGCGCTACCTTCCGGCTGACGGAGTCCGGGTGCGGTCCGGCGGCCCCCGCGCCGCCGCTGGCCGCGGACGCCGGCCCGGCCGGCGGCGCCCTGACCTTGACGGCGCTGGCCCAACACCGGGACGGCTACGGCAATCTGTGCGAACTGATCTCCCTGGCCCGCCGGCGCACTCCCAAGGGCGGCTATCGGCTGAGCCGCCAGGATCTGGACCCGCTCGACCCCTCCACGGCCCGCCCCTTGTTTCCGGCGCCCGTCCACCCGGCGTCTCCCGGCCACGATCCCGGCGCCTCTGCCCCGGCGCTCTCCCCGGACACAAGCGCGACCGGCGCATCGCCCGCCCACCTGCGCGGCCTGCCGGGCTGCTGGATCCTGCTGTCGCCGACGTATCCCGCCGATGACGCCGTCCTGGACGAACAGCTCCAGTGGGCCAAGGCGGCGTTCGGCGACCGCCTGCGCCTGGCGCTGACCCTGCATGCCCGGGCGCTGGACGACATCCACCGGGGCCGGGTCATGCGCGCCGCGGCGCGGCACGGGGTCGCGCTGGTCGCCACGGGCTGGCCCCTGATGCACGTGCGTTCGCGCAAGCCCCTGCAGGACGTGATGACCGCCATCCGCCTGGGGATGCCGGTGGACCAGTGCGGCTATGCCCTGCAGCCCAATGCCGAACGCCACCTGCGCAGCCGCCTGCGCCTGGCCAACCTGTATCCCGCCGAGGCGCTGGCGGAAACCGTCCGCATCGCGCGCCAGTGCCATTTCTCCCTGAAACAGCTGCGCTACGAATACCCCGAGGAACTCGCGCCGGCCGGCGTCAGCCCGACCGACCACCTGCGCCGGGAAACCTGGAAAGGCGCCCGGCGCCGTTTTCCGGGCGGCGTCCCGGACCGGGTCCGCGACCAGGTCGAACGTGAGCTGCGGCTGATCGCCCAACTGCGCTACGAGGCGTATTTCCTGACGGTGTACGACATCGTCCAGTATGCGCGGTCCCGCGACATCCTCTGCCAGGGGCGGGGCTCCGCCGCCAATTCGGCCGTCTGCTACTGCCTGGGCATCACCGAGGTCGATCCGGCCCGCTCCAACCTGCTGTTCGAGCGTTTCATCAGCCGGGAACGCAGCGAGCCGCCCGACATCGACGTGGATTTCGAGCACCAGCGCCGCGAGGAAGTCATGCAGTACATCTATCGCAAATACGGGCGGCATCGCGCGGCGCTGACGGCGGCGGTCGCCACCTACCGGCCGCGCGGCGCCCTGCGCGACGTGGGCAAGGCCCTGGGCGTGGATCCGGATACGATCGACCGCGTCGCCCGCCGCTACCGGCGCTTCGACGGACACAAGGACCTGCTGCAGCGCTTTGCCGAGGTCGGCCTGGACGTGGACGGCGACGGCCCGGAGGCGCGGCGGCATCGCCAGTGGGCGGCATTCGCCACCGGCCTGCTGGGCTATCCGCGCCACCTGTCCCAGCATTCGGGGGGCTTCGTCATCAGCCGGGGGCCGCTGACCCGCCTGGTGCCCGTGGAAAACGCCGCCATGGACGGGCGCACCGTCGTCCAGTGGGACAAGGACGACCTGGAGGCGCTGGGCATCCTGAAGGTCGACGTCCTGGCCCTGGGCATGCTGTCCATGCTGCATCGCGCCCTGGACCTGATGGCCGTGAAGCACGGCCGGCCCTTTGCCTTGCAGGACATCCCGCCCGAGGATGCGGACACCTACGCCATGCTGTCGCGCGGCGATGCCGTGGGCGTCTTCCAGGTCGAGTCCCGCGCCCAGATGGCCATGCTGCCGCGCCTGCGGCCGGCCTGCTTCTACGACCTGGTGATCGAGATCGCCATCGTGCGCCCCGGCCCCATGCAGGGCGGCATGGTCCATCCCTACCTGCGCCGCCGCAACAAGGAAGAGCGGATCGAGTATCCGTCCCCCGCGCTCGAGGAGGTCCTGGAACGCACGCAGGGCGTGCCGATCTTCCAGGAGCAGGTCATGCAGATCGCCATCAAGGCCGCCGGCTATTCCCCCGGCGACGCCGACCAGTTGCGCCGCGACATGGCTGCCTGGAAGCGCCACGGCAACATGGAACTCCACCATGGCCGCCTGGTCAGCGGCATGCTGGCGCGCGGCTACACGCGCGAGTTCGCCGAAAGCATCTTTGCGCAGATCCGCGGCTTTGGCGAATACGGCTTTCCCGAAAGCCACGCCGCCGGCTTTGCCCTGCTGGCCTACGCCAGCGCCTGGCTGCGCTGCCACGAGCCGGCCGTCTTCCTGGCGGCCCTGCTCAACAGCCAGCCCATGGGCTTCTACAGTCCTTCGCAACTGGTGCAGGACGCGCGGCGCCGGGGCGTGCGGGTCCTGCCCGTGGACGTGGCCGCCAGCGAGTGGGACAGCGCGCTGGAAGACGGAGCCGTGCGCCTGGGCTTTTCCCGCGTCACCGGCCTGGGGCAGGGGGCGGCCGGCCGCATCGTCCGGGCGCGGGCCGACCGGCCCTTTGCCGAGGTGACGGACCTGGCCCATCGGGCGGAGCTGGAACGCCACGACCTGCAGGCGCTGGCGCGGGCGGGCGCCCTGCGGACGCTGGCCGGCGACAACCGGCGCGCGGCCCTGTGGCAGGCCGCCGCGGCCGCCCCCGAACGCGGCCTGTTGCGCGGCACCGCGCGGGACGACGCGCCGCCCGCCCTGCCGCTGCCTTCGGAAGGCCAGGCCATCGCGGCCGACTACCGCGCCCTGGGCCTGAGCCTGGGCCGCCATCCGCTGGCCCTGCTGCGCGAGCGGCTGGATGCCGACCGCCTGCTGTCGGCCGCCCGGCTGGCCGGCCTGCGCAACCGCCAGCTGGCCCGCGCCTGCGGCCTGGTCACGGTGCGCCAGCGGCCCGGCACCGCCAAGGGCGTGGTCTTCATGACCCTGGAAGACGAGACAGGCTCCGTCAACGTCATCCTCTGGCCCGACCTCTTTCGCCGGTACCGGCAGGAGGCCCTGGGCGCCTCCCTGCTGGCCGTCTACGGCGTCTGGCAGACCGATGGCAAGGTCCACCACCTGATCGCCCGGCGCCTGGCGGACCGCACGCCCCTGCTGGCGGCGGCGATGGCCGGCCTGCCGGTCGCCTCGCGGGATTTCTGCTGAGGGCGGCATCGGCGGCATCTTGTGATGCGCCAGGTCCCCAGGCATAATCGTTCTCGCATTGTCTATACAAGTGGGGGCCTGGATGCCGGACATTCTGGAGCCCGGCCGGTCATGGCCGGATCGCATGCTGTGGACGAACCTGCGGGTCGTGCCCGCCGCCTGGCGAAGCGGCCCGGTGCCCGTCTGCGACATGGCGGTCGAGGACCGGCGCATCGCCTGGCTGGGGCCCGCCGGGCAGGCGCCCGCGGATTTTCGCGAGGCGCCGAGCCGCGACCTGCATGGCGCCCTGGTCACTCCCGGCCTGGTCGACTGCCACACCCACCTGATCCACGGCGGCCAGCGGGCCGATGAATTCGCGCTGCGCCTGGCCGGCGCGGATTACGAGACCATCGCGCGCGAGGGCGGCGGCATCGTCTCCAGCGTGCGGGCGACGCGGGCCGCCGACGAGGAAACCCTGTTCCAGCAGGCCCTCAGACGCCTCGACGCCCTGCGCGCCGAAGGCGTCACGGCCCTCGAGATCAAGTCCGGCTACGGCCTGGACCTGGAGACCGAACGCAAGATGCTGCGCGTGGCCCGGCGCCTGGGGGATGCCCGGCCGGTCACGGTGCGCACCACCTTCCTGGGCGCCCACGCCCTGCCGCCGGAATACGAGGGGCGGGCCGACGCCTACATCGACCAGGTCTGCGACGTGATGCTGCCCGCCCTGCACGACGAGGGCCTGGTCGACGCGGTGGACGTCTTCTGCGAAGGCATCGGCTTCAGCCTGGCGCAGTCCGAGCGCGTGCTGCAGGCCGCCACGCGGCGCGGCCTGCCGGTGAAGATGCATGCCGAACAATTGTCGCTGCTGGGCGGGGCCGCCCTGGCCGCGCGCTATGGCGCGCTCTCGGCCGATCACCTGGAATGGCTGGACGAGGCCGGCGTGCAGGCCATGCGCCGGGCCGGCATGGTGGCCGTCCTGCTGCCGGGCGCCTTCTATTTCCTGCGCGACACCCGCGTCCCGCCCATCGACCTGCTGCGCCGCCATGGCGTGCCCATGGCGCTGGCGACCGATTGCAATCCCGGCACCTCGCCGGCCACGTCGCTGCTGCTGATGATGAACATGGCCTGCACCCTGTTCCGCCTGACGGTGGGCGAGGCGCTGGACGGCGTGACCTGCCATGCGGCCGACGCGCTGGGCTGCGCCGGCGTCAGCGGCCGCCTGGCCGTCGGCCACCCGGCCGATTTCGCCGTCTGGGACGTCGACAGCCCCGCGGAACTCGCCTACTGGATGGGCCTGCCGCGCTGCCGGATGTCCGTGCGTCAGGGCAGGATCGCGTTCCAGTCCATCGCGTAGGCGCCTGCATCGAGCAGCATGCTGGAGGAAATCGCTAGCGCCACTCGGTGCCGGGCATGATCCTGCGCATGAATTCATCGAACAAGGGCACCGTGAAAGCGGTGTCCCCATGTGTGGGGCTCCAGATCATGCCTTTGTGGATCAGGGAGGCTCGTGTCGGTCCGACGGACTGAACGCTGCGGGCCATTTGTTCCGCGATGTCTCCCGACCGGTGCGGCCCGGGCCCCAGATCTGCCATGGCTCGAAGGTAGGTTTTCTCGCCGGGTGTCAGACGATCAAACCGGACACGAAAAAAGCTCTCGTCCAAAGCCGCAATGGCGAGCTGCGATGCCGAATCGACATCTTCCGGCGAGATGGGGCTGTCGTCGGCGATGTCCCAGGTCTGCTTGCCCCATTCCTGCAGGAAATAGGGGTAGCCGCTGGTCTTTTCGATGATCCGTTCAACTGCTTCGTGCTCAATGGTCACGTTTTCACGTAAGCAAGGCTCGGAGATCGCCTGGTGTGCGTCCTGGGAATTGAGTGCACCGATCTCAGGGAAATCGAATAGCCGCTCAGCGTATGACTTGGCTTGGCCCATACGGCCGCGCAACTGGGGAAGTCCTGCCCCGACCATCATGACTGGAAGCGTTTCTTGCGCGCATCGGTGCAACGCTGTGATGAGGGCAGCCATCTGGGATTCTTCGACATACTGCAGTTCATCGATGAACAACACCAATGCCGTGTTGGCCGCCTGGGCCGCCATTCCGGCTTGCACCAACAGAGCGGACAGGTCGCTTGCCAGCTCGCCGTTGTCAGCCAGACCAGGCTCCGGCTCGAAATCCAGCCCCACCTCGATGTCCGAGTAGGTGACGCGCAGTTTGCCGACAAACCCCGCCAAGGCGCGCAGGCCGCGGTTGGCCAGTTCCTTGGCTGCTGCAACGCGCGAAAGCCCCAACAGTGCAAGGCGGATTTCGGGCGCCAGCATGGCGGGCAGGGAACGTGATTCAGGTGCTTCGATACGCAACGTTCGCATCCCCAGGCCTTCGGTGTCCTTGCGCATTTTGTCGAGGAGCACCGTTTTCCCCACACCGCGCAGTCCAACCATCAGGACGCTCTTTGCGGGTCGGCCCAGGCGGATGCGTTGAGTGGCGACGCGTACCTGCTCACGGACGGCATCGCGGCCCGCAAGTTCCGGGGGCGGTGTCCCGGCTCCCGGAGAAAATGGGTTCCTGATAGGGTCCATGAGAAGTGGATATGAAAAAGTTAAGAAAGTTAGGGAAATCCTATAACTTTGGAAATCCTTCTACAAGGGCCGTTGTGACTGAAGAGTCCTCGTTCCTGAATTGATAGGGGCGAAGACCATTGTAGAAAGTTTAGTCAAGTTATGAGTTTTTAATAACTTTGTTAACTTTCTCCACTTCGATAAATCTGACGATTTTGACAACTTTGATGGGCCTGCCGCGCTGCCGGATGTCCGTGCGTCAGGGCAGGATCGCGTTCCAGTCCATCGCGTAGGCGCCTTCCAGCACCCGGCGCCCGACGATGTCCAGGTCGGGGGCCAGCAGGCGGTCGCGGTCGTAGAACGGCACGTCCCGGCGGATCCGGCGGTGCAGGGCCTGCAGCGGCGGCGACGTGGTCAGGGGCGCGTGGAAATCGATGCCCTGGGCGGCGCACAGCAGCTCGATGCCGACGATGTGCGCGGTGTTGCGGGCCATGTCGGCCAGCCGCCGCGCCGCGAAAGTCGCCATGCTGACGTGGTCCTCCTGGTTGGCGGAGGTCGGCAGGCTGTCGACGCTGGCGGGGTGGGCCAGCGATTTGTTTTCCGAGGCCAGCGCCGCCGCCGTGACGTGCGCGATCATGAAACCGGAATTCAGCCCCGGCTCGGGCACCAGGAACGGCGGCAGGCCCGAGATGCTGGCATCGATCAGCAGCGCCACGCGGCGCTCGGCCAGGCCGCCGATCTCGGCGATCGCCAGGGCCAGCGTGTCGGCCGCGAAGGCCACCGGCTCGGCGTGGAAATTGCCGCCCGATATGACTTGGTCCGGCTGGCCGTCGCGGCCCGGGAAGACCAGGGGATTGTCGGTGACCGCGTTGGCCTCGGTCAGCAAGGTGCGCGACGCCTGGCCGATCAGGTCCTGGACCGCCCCCATCACCTGCGGCTGGCAGCGCAGGCTGTAGGGATCCTGGACCTTGTTGTCGGCCACCAGGTGCGACTGGCGGATGGCGCTGCCCGCCAGCAGCGCTCGGTATTTTCGCGCCACCTCGATCTGCCCCGCGTGGCCGCGGATCTCGTGCACGCGCGGATCGAAGGGCGCGTCGCTGCCCTTGGCCGCGTCCACGCTCATGGCGCCCGCCAGCACCGCGCTGTCGAACACGTGTTCCGCCAGGAACAGGCCGTGCAGCGCCAGGGCGGTCGAGACCTGGGTGCCGTTGATCAGGGCCAGGCCTTCCTTGGCGGCCAGGTGGATGGGGGCGATGCCTGCCCGGGCCAGGGCGTCGCCGGCCGGCAGCCACTGGCCTTCGCACAGGATGCGGCCCTCGCCGAACAGCGCCAGGGTCATGTGCGACAGGGGCGCCAGGTCGCCGGAGGCGCCCACCGAGCCCTTTTCGGGAATGTGCGGGATCAGGCCGGCATTGAAGACCTGCATCAGCGTATGCACCACGCTGGAGCGGATGCCCGAATAGCCGCGCGCCAGGCTGGCGACCTTCATCGCCATCAGCAGGCGCACCACGCGCGGGTCCAGGGGATGGCCCACGCCCACGGAATGCGACAGGATCAGATTGCGCTGCAGGGTCTGCAGCTGGTCGTCGGGGATGCGCGTCTGCGCCAGCTTGCCGAAACCCGTATTGATGCCGTAGGCCGGATCGCCGCGGTCGATGATCGCCTGCACGATCGCGGCCGAGGCGTCCATGTCGCGCACGGCCTGTTCAGGCAGGGCCAGTCGCACCTGCCCCAGCCAGATCTGGCGCAATGCCTCCATGTCCAGCTTTCCGGGTTGCAAGGTCAAGGTCGTCGTCATGGATGTTCGCTCGAAGAAACTGGATCATCAGCACGGAGGCTGTCCTAAAAGAACCGCGGCCGGTGCGCGCCTCTACGCAATCATCGGCAGCTTCAGGCCGAAATCCTTCGCGGTCTTGATGGCCAGATCGTAGCCCGCGTCGGCGTGGCGCATCACGCCGCTGCCGCAGTCATTGATCAGCACGCGTTCCAGCCGCCGGGCGGCGGCCTCGGTGCCGTCGGCCACGATCACCATGCCGGCGTGCTGGCTGTAGCCCATGCCCACCCCGCCGCCGTGGTGCAGCGACACCCAGCTCGCGCCGCCGGCGGTGTTCAGCAAGGCATTGAGCAGCGGCCAGTCGGACACGGCGTCCGTGCCGTCGCGCATGGCCTCGGTCTCGCGGTTGGGGCTGGCCACCGAGCCGGTGTCCAGGTGGTCGCGGCCGATCACGATGGGCGCCTTCAGCTCGCCCGTGCGCACCATCTCGTTGAAGGCCAGGCCGGCGCGGTGGCGCTCGCCCAGGCCCAGCCAGCAGATGCGCGCCGGCAGGCCCTGGAAGGCGATGCGCTCGCGCGCCATGTCCAGCCACTGGATCATGTGGCGGTTGTCGGGGAACAGTTCCTTCAGCTTGCGGTCCGTCGCGTGGATGTCCGCGGGATCGCCCGACAGCGCCACCCAGCGGAAAGGCCCCTTGCCCTCGCAGAACAGCGGGCGGATGTAGGCCGGCACGAAGCCCGGGAAATCGAAGGCCCCGGTGATGCCCTCGTCGTAGGCCACCTGGCGGATGTTGTTGCCGTAGTCCACCGTGGGGATGCCCAGGGCGTGCAGGTCCAGCATGGCCTGCACGTGGCGCGCGCAGGACCGCGCCGCCTCGGCCCGCAGCTGGGCGTGCTGGGCCGGATCGCGCTGGGCCGCCTGCCAGCGCTCGACGGTCCAGCCCGAGGGCAGGTAGCCGTGGATCAGATCGTGCGCCGAGGTCTGGTCCGTGACCAGGTCGGGCCGCGGGCCGCCCGCCTGGGCACGGCGGGCGATCTCGGGCAGGATGTCGGCGGCGTTGCCCAGCAGGCCGATGGACACGGCCTCCTTGCGTCCGGTGTGCTCGGCGATCAGGGCCAGGGCCTCGTCCAGGTCGCGCGCCTGCTTGTCCAGGTAGCGGGTGCGCAGGCGGAAATCGATGCGCGACTGCTGGCATTCGATGGTCAGCGAGCAGGCCCCGGCAAAGGTCGCCGCCAGCGGCTGCGCCCCGCCCATGCCGCCCAGCCCCGCCGTCACGATCCAGCGCCCGGCGTACGAGCCGCCGAAATGCTGGCGGCCGGCCTCGGCGAAGGTCTCGTAGGTGCCCTGCACGATGCCCTGGCTGCCGATGTAGATCCAGCTGCCGGCCGTCATCTGGCCATACATGAACAGGCCCGCCTGGTCCAGTTCGTTGAACTTTTCCCAGGTGGCCCATTTGGGCACCAGGTTGGAATTGGCCAGCAGCACGCGCGGCGCGTCCGCGTGCGTCCTGAAGACGCCCACCGGCTTGCCCGACTGCACCAGCAGGGTCTCATCCTCGCCCAGGTTGCGCAGGCTCTCCAGGATCGCGTCGTAGCAGGCCCAGTTGCGCGCCGCGCGGCCGATGCCGCCATACACCACCAGATGCTGCGGATTCTCGGCGACGGCGGGGTCGAGATTGTTCTGGATCATGCGGTAGGCCGCCTCGATCGTCCAGTTGCGGCAATGCAGTTGCGACCCCGTCGGGGCGTGGATTTCGCGGCTGGCGTCATAACGCGGATCGTCGGCTTGGGCTTGGGACACGGTCGGCTCCTGTAGGAAATTTGGATTAAATGTATATCTGTTTCGCCTAAATGTCTATACAAATTGGGACGGGGAGCCGGCAATCCGCGCGGCGCCCGTCGACCGTTCAATCGCCCCATCGCTCAATCGCAGGGCGCCCGCCGACCGTCTCAGGGATCGACGATCCGTCCCCGGTTCAGCCGCGCCTCGGGATCCAGCAGGCGCCGGATTCCGCCCATCAGCGCGCGTTCCGGCCCGCCGCGGCTGTGGTGCAGGAAAGGTTTCTTGATGCGTCCGATCCCGTGTTCGGCGGAAATGCTGCCGCCCACGCGCTCGACCTCTTGATAGACCACGGATTCGACCGCGGCCAGCTCATCGGTCTCGTAGGGGCCGGTGGACAGGTGCAGGTTACCGTCGCCCAGGTGGCCGAACAGCAGCCGCCGCGCGTGCGGCCAGCGGGCGGCCAGGGCCTGTTGCGCCCGGTCGATGAAATCCGGCAGCAAGGCCAGCGGGATGCCGATGTCGAAAGCCACGTAGGGCGCCATCGTCGGCAGGATCTCGCCGATCGCATCGCGCAGCCGCCACAGCTGGGCGGCCTGCTCCTGGCTCTGCGGCAGGATCGCGTCCAGCGCCAGGCCCTCGTCCAGGCGGTTTTCCAGGAAGCGGTGCAGGCCGGCCTGCGCCGCGTCCTCCATGCCGCCGCCGGCCGTACCGTCACCCTGCGCACCGGCCGCGTCCGCGTGCCCCGCGAAGGACTCGACCTCCAGCAGCACGCAGACCGGATGGGCGCCCCCGAAGGGCTCGGCCCGCCCCGTCACCGCCGCGGCGGCCTGCAGGTATTCGCGCCACATCACCTCGAACGAGGACAGCGTCGCCAGCTGCCCGCGGGCGGCCTTCAGCAGCGCCGCCAGCTGCTCGAAACCGGCCAGCGCCACCAGGGCGCTGTGGCGCCGCCGCGGCTTGGGAAACAGCCGCAGCACCGCCCGGGTGACGATGCCCAGCGTGCCTTCCGTGCCGATGAACAGATGCTTCAGGTCCAGCCCCGTGTTGTTCTTCAGGCCCTGGTTCATCATGGTCAGCACCGTGCCGTCGGCCAGCACGACCTCCAGTCCCAGCACCAGCTCGCGCATCGTGCCATAGCGCAGCACGCGGTTGCCGCCCACGTTGGTGGCGATGTTGCCGCCGATCTGGCACGAGGCGCGCGCCCCGCAGTCCATGGGGAAATACCAGCCTTCGGATTCCACGGCGGCGCACAGGCTCTCCAGCACCCGGCCGGCCTGCACGGTGACGGTGCCGCTGACGGCGTCCAGGCGCTCGATCCGGTCCATCAGCTCCAGCGACAGCACGACGTCGCCCGCGTCCGGCACCGCGCCGCCCGCCAGGCCGGTGCGCCCGCCCTGGATGGTCAGCGCGCGGCCTTCGCGCCCGCAGGCGCGCACGATGGCGGCGACCTCGGCGGTGTCGCGCGGCCGCAGCACGCAATATGGCTCGCCGCCGGCCGCCAGGCCGCTGTCGTCCCGCAGGTAGCGGGCCACGTCGTCGGCGCCCGGCCGCAGGCAGGAAATCGTGCGCATCAGCGCGTCGAGGGAAATGTCGGTGTCCATGGCGTGTCCCGGGCGCGGGCGCCCTATTGTTCCCAGAACGCGTTGCGGTCCAGGTAGTTCTGCAGGAACTGCTTCAGCCGCTCGTGCCGCACATTGCGGAACAGTTCCGCCGGCGGGCCGCTGGCGGCGATCTTGCCCTGGTCGATGAACAGCACCCGGTCGGCCACCTGCGCGGCAAAGCCCATCTCGTGGGTCACCACCACCATGGTCATGCCGTCGCGGGCGAGGTCCTTCATCACCTGCAGCACCTCGCCCACCAGTTCCGGATCCAGCGCGGAGGTGGGCTCGTCGAACAGCATGATGTGCGGCTCCATCGCCAGCGCGCGGGCGATGGCCACGCGCTGCTGCTGGCCCCCGGACAGCCGGACCGGATAGGCATCGGCCTTGTCCGCCAGGCCGACCTTGGCCAGCATGGCGCGCGCCTTGTCGTGCGCCTGGCTGCGCGGCAGTTTCTTCACGCGGATCAGGGCCTCGGCCACATTGCCCAGGGCCGTCATGTGCGGCCACAGGTTGAAATGCTGGAACACCATGCCCACGTGGCGGCGCACGTCCTTGATCTCGGCGGGCGTGGCCTTGCGCCGTCCCGCATCCTGGTCCACATAGCCCAGCAGCCGGCCCTCGATCAGCACGTCGCCGGAATCATAGTGCTCCAGGAAGGCCAGCGAACGCAGCAGCGTGCTCTTGCCCGAGCCCGACGGCCCGATGATGCAGATGACCTCGGATTTGCGCACCCCCAGAGAAATGCCGTCGAGCACCAGGTTGTCGCCGTAGCGCTTGGTGATGTCGCGGGTCTCGATCAGCAGTTCGCCCGTGGCCTGGGGATTCGTGGGTATCGTCATGCGGATTGCGTCCCTCAGCGTTGCAGGTAGCGGCTGGCCTTCTGCTCGGCCCAGCCCCCCAGTTTCTGGGTGACGGCGACCAGGATCAGGTAGCACACGCACAGCACCAGGGTGGTTTCGACATAGATGAATTGTTCCGATCCGATCTGCGTCAGCACGGCGGTCAGTTCCGGCACCGTGATGATGGACAGCACGGATGTTTCCTTGCTGAGGATGATGATCATGTTGATCAGCGCCGGCGTGATGATGACCAGCATCTGCGGCAGCTGCACGCGCCAGATCGTGCTGATGCGCGACAGGCCCAGGCAGTCGGCGGCCTCCAGCTGGCCCTGCGGCACCGACAGGAAGCCGGAGCGGAAGATCTCGGCGAAATAGGCGCTGCCGTACAGCGCCAGCGACACGATGCCCGCGTCCAGCGCCGACAGCGACACGCCGAAATTCGGCCCGCCGTAGTACAGGATGAACAGCTGCACCAGAAACGGCGTGGTGCGCAGGACCTCGATGTAGACCCGCAGGACCGCCCGCACCCAGCGGCCGGTGAACAGCTGCAGCACGGCGATGACGAAACCCACCGCCATGCCTAGCGCCACCGCGCCCACCCAGCTCAGGATCGTGATGCCGAAGCCGTCCAGGATCTGGCCGCCGTACTGCGAGATCAGGGAAAAATCCACCGGCATCAGGCCCTCCCGAACCGTTGTTCGGCGTAATGGCCCAGCAGCGACAGCACGCCGTTGATCAGCATGTAGGCCAGGCCCGCGATCAGATAGGCCTCCAGCGGCCGGAAAGTGCTGGCCGCGACGTTCTGCGCGGTCCGGGTGATCTCGGCCACACCCACCACCGAGATCAGGGCCGAGGCCTTGATCAGCAGGATCATCTCGTTGATCAGCGACGGCGTGGTCAGTTTCAGCGCCTGGGGGACCTGGATGCGCAGCAGCGTGTGCGCCGGCGACAGGCCCATCATCTGCGCGGCCTCGATCTGGCCGCGCGGGATGCCCAGGAATCCGCCGCGCAGGATCTCGCCCAGGTAGGCGCCCTCGCACAGCGAGATGGCGGCGATGGCCGCCGTCAGCGGCGACACGTTGATCCCCAGGGTCGGCAGGAAATAATAGGCCAGCATCAACTGCACCAGCAGCGGCACGCCCCGGAACAGAAAGGTATAGAAATTGCCGCAGCGCCGCAGCCCGGCCGACGGCGACAGGCAGGCGGCGGCGACCAGGATGGCGATCACGAACCCCAGCATCAGCCCGATCACGGAGACGAAGATCGTCATCTGCGAGGCCTTCATGATCAGCGGCAGGGCTTGCGTGAAAGTGCTGGCGTCAAACATGGTCGCGCTGGGGGAAGATGCGGGGCGCGGGCCCCGCCGTACTGGAGGGCCGGCCGGCGGGCTCGCGCGCGAACCCGCCGGCCGGGAGGGCGGTCAGACGTTGGGGACGAAGTCCTCGGTGGGCACCGGCATTTCCATGCCGAACCATTTTTCCTGCAGGGCCTTCAGGCGGCCGTCCTTGTGCATGTCCAGGATCACCTTGTCGATGGCGGCGATCAGCGAATCGCTGTCGGCGCCCTTGTGGCCCATGAAGGCGAAATAGACCTTCTTGCCGATGCTGGGCTGCACCACGGCGAACGTGTCGGGGCGTTCTTTCGCGGCCACGGCGATGTTGGTGATCGAATGCCCCACGGCCATGATGCGGCCGTTGGCCAGGTCGGCGTAGGCCTGGTTGAAGTCCACGTATTCGCGGATCTCCGGCACGGGCTTGAGGGTCTCGGCGTAGGCCTTGGTCTGCGCCAGCTGCGAGGATCCGCGCTGGCTGCCGATCACCTTGCCGGCCACCTGCTCGGGCTTGGTGAAGTCCTTGTTCTTCGCGTTCTTCAGGAAGGCCACGGTGCCGTCGGCGATGGGCAGGGTGAAGTGATAGCGTTCCTTGCGCGCCTTGGTGACGTTCAGCGGCCCGCCCACCAGGTCGAATTTCTTGGCGTCCAGGCCCGGCAGCACGCTGGCCCAGGGCAGGTCGATGAAGCGGATCTTCACGCCCAGGGCCTTGCCGACCTCGGCGAAGAACTCCTTGTTGAAGCCTTCCTGCTTGCCGTCCTTGAGGAAATCGAACGGCGCGAACTGCATCTCGGTGCCGATGACCAGTTCGCCGGCCTTCTGGACGTCGGCCAGCTGGTCGGCGTGGGCGGGCAGGGTGAACGATGCGGCGGCCAGGCACGTGCCGGCCAGCAGCCATTTGAACGTCGGGGTGATGCGCATGGTGTCGTCTCCTTGGTTTGCGGGACAGCGCGGACATGCCCCCGATGCGGGAAATCATGGTGCATCTGCGCTGCATCCGGGCTTCTCCGGGCCCTTTGGAAAAGTATATACATTGACGATGGGCTGTCAATTCCGGAGCAGGGCCGCCGCCCCTGCGTGAACGCCGGTCTAAGGGTAATTCCCGGGCCAGGTTTTCTCTTGACAATGCCTGAAGGGAGACCGTAGACTGGCGGCAAGGTTGCATTATAAGAAACTGCGTTGCGTGATACGCAACTTACGCGTCAAGAACACATAAAGAACGCGTCAAGAACGCGCAACGGCAGTCATAGAAACCAAACCGCCCTACGGAGACTTCCATGAGCGGCACACGCCGGTTGATCGTCGGTATAAGCGGGGCGTCGGGCATCGTACTCGGGGTGCGCATGCTGCGCGCGCTGCGCGCGCTGCGCGGGTGCGCGGTCGAGACCCATCTGGTCATGACCCGCTCGGCCAAGGTCACGCTCGCGCACGAACTGCCGCTCAAGGTTGCCGACATCGAAAGCCTGGCCGACCACGTCCACTCGATCGACGACATCGGCGCGTCCATCTCCAGCGGCTCGTTCAAGACCGCCGGGATGATCGTGGCGCCGTGTTCGATCCGCAGCCTGTCGGAGATCGCGACCGGCGTGACGTCGAATCTCCTGACGCGCGCGGCCGACGTGGTGCTGAAAGAGCGCCGCCGCCTGGTGCTGCTGGTGCGCGAGACGCCGCTGCACCTGGGTCACCTGCGCAGTCTCACGCAGGTCACCGAGGCCGGCGCCATCGTGATGCCGCCCGTGCCGGCGTTCTACGCGCGCCCCGGCACGATCGAGGAAATGGTCGACCATACCGTGGGCCGGGCGCTGGATCTGTTCGATATCGATGCCGGGCTCGTCAGCCGCTGGGGCGGCGGCCGCCAGGCCTGATCAAAGGGGGGCGGGTGCCGAGGCGCCCGCATGTCTGTCCAGTCTGTCAGAAAACAGGATCGTTATGCGCAACTACATGAACCGTCTCCGCGACAAGAATGAACTGATGGAGGTCCACCGCGAGGTCGACCCGCGCCACGAGCTGGCGGCGGTCACCGCGGCCGCCCACAAGGCCTGGGGCAAGCCGATCCTGTTCCACAAGGTCAAGGGCACGGCCTTGCCGGTGCTGACGAACATCTACGGGTCGCGCCAGCGCCTGGCCGACATCCTCGGGATCAGCCCCGAGAACTTCTGCAAGGAATGGAACGAGCTTGCCAGCATCGCCAGCGCCCGGGACAGCGCGCTCGTCGCGTCCAGACCCGAAGACACGCCTGCCCTGGTCGACTGCAAGCTCAGCGACCTGCCGCTGATCACCTATTCCGAAAAAGACGTGGGGCCGTATTTCACCTCCGCCATGTTCCTGGCCAAGGATCCCGAGACCGGGGTCAGGAACCTCTCGTTTCACCGCTCGATGTACGTCAGCGACCAGGAACTGCGCTGCCGCCTCGCACCGAAACACCACCTGACGATCTATCACGAGAAGGCCGAACAGGCCGGCCAGCCGCTCGAGGCCGCCATGCTGATCGGACCGCCGCCCGCCAGCTTCCTGACCGCGGCCGCGCCGCTGCCCTACGACGCCGACGAGCTCCTGGTGGCGGCGCAGCTCTCGGGCGAGCCGATCGAGATGCGTGCCTGCAAGCACATCGACCTGATGGTCCCGGCCAGCACCGAGATCGTCATCGAGGGCCGCTTCCTGCCCAACATCCGCCGGCCCGAGGGCCCGTTCGGGGAATTCATGGGCTATTACACGCCCGAAGGCAACAACGCGGTGTTCGAGGTCCTGGGCGTCACGCGCCGCAGCGACGCGATCTTCCACAGCATCCTGTGCGGCTCTTCCGAGGAAGTCCTGACGCTCGAGCTTTCCGTGGCCGCGAACATCTACCAGCGGATCAGCGCGGTGCTGCCCGGCATCGTCGACGTGACGTGCCATCCCTTCGTGCTGCACGCCGTGGTCAAGATCCGGCAGCAGTACGAAGGCCACGCCCGGCAGGTCCTGCTGGCGGTGTTCGGCGCCGAGCCCACCTGGGCCAAGATGTGCACCGTGGTCGACGAGGACGTCGACATCTACGACATGGATGACGTCACCTGGGCGACACTGACACGCTCGCGCCCGGACAAGGACGTCATGATCATCCCCGAGACGCCGTCCTTCTACCGGGACGAGGAAAAAGATCACTGGGGACGGCTGGGTATCGACGCGACCATGCCGTTCCATCGCAGGGCCGAGTTCGAGCGCAAGAAAGTGCCCGGAGTCGATCGCGTCGATCTTGCCGAGTATTTCCCGCAATCCTGAAACGGGCGGCACGACATTCCTTCAACGAGCATCAATCGATTGGGCCGAGGACGACATGAAAAAGTTGCGCTTTTTATCTGCTTTGCTGCTTGCCACCAGCCTGGGCTTGGGCGCCCTGGCGGCGCCCGCCGCCGCACAGGACGCCAAGCTCAAGGAAATCACGGTTCTGACCAACTACACCTTCCATGGGCGGCACTCTCCCTTTTTCGTGGGGCTGGAAAAAGGCTTTTACCGCGACGCCGGCTTCGATGCGAAGATCATGCCGGCGGCGGGCAGCGGCTTCGTGATCTCCGCCATCGAAAGCGGAAAGGCGGACTATGGCATGGCCGACGCCGGGCCGGTGGTCCAGGCCGTGGCCAAGGGCGCCAAGGTCCAGGGCTTCCTGGTCTTCATGGACCGCACGACCATGGGCTTCGCATCGCTGGAACCCTATCCCGATCCCGCCTCGATCCGGGGCAAGAAAGTCGCCGCGTCGCAGGCCGACAGCGCCCGGGTGATCTTCCCCATCATCCTCGGGCGCAACAATCTGGCCGACATGCCCGTCGACTGGCAGACCGCCGATTCGGGCGTGTATTCGTCCCTGCTCCTGAGCGGGCGCGTCGACCTGTTCACCGCCTCGATCGACGGCGACGTGCCGGCCCTGCAGAAACTGGCCACGCCGCGCGGCAAGAAAGTCTATTTCTCCTCGTTTGCGGACTGGGGATATGACGTCTATGGATACTGGATGATCGCCAGCCAGGCCAAACTGAAGAGCGACCCCGCCGAGGTGCGCCGGTTTGCCGATGCGACCAGCAAGGCCGTGCACTATGCGATCGAGCATCCCGAGGAGACCGCGCGCATCATGGTCAAGCACAACACCACGCTGGACTACGACACCGTGCTCAGCCAGTGGGAACAATCGGTCAAGGCTATCGATACCGCCTACACGAGAAAGAACGGCTACGGCGTCGCGACGGACGACCGCCTCGCCAACACCATCGACATCATCGGCCAGGCGCTGAATCTCAAGACCGACGGCATCGAGCCCGACGACGTCTTCCAGCACGTCGTGAGCCAACCGTAAGGCGCGCCGATGTCCACGACAGTCAATATCAGGGACGTCAGCAAGACGTTCGGCGCGGACGTCCTCGCGGTCGACCGCGTTTCCTGCGACATCCAGGCGAACTCCTTCGTCTCCATCGTGGGGCCCAGCGGCTGCGGCAAATCGACGCTGTTGCGCATCATCGCGGGCCTGGTGTCGGCCACCGGCGGCCAGGTCTCGGTGGGCGGCAGGCCGGTCGACGGGCCGATCTCGGACGCGAGCATGGTGTTCCAGGGTCCGGTGCTGCTGCAATGGCGCACCGTGCTGGAGAACATCCTGTTCGGCGCCGAGATCGGCGGCAGGAACGCCCGCGACTACCGGGCGCGCGCGCTGGAGCTGATCGAGCTGGCCGGCCTCAAGGGCTTCGAGAACAGCTACCCGCACCAGCTGTCGGGCGGGATGCAGCAGCGCACGTCGATCTGCCGGGCCTTGCTGCTGAACCCCTCGCTGATCCTGATGGACGAGCCCTTCGGCGCCCTGGACGTCATGACCCGCGAGCGCCTGGGCTTCGAGCTGCAGGGCATCTGGAGCGCCAGCAAGAACACGGTCATCTTCGTCACGCACAGCATCACCGAAGCGGTGCTGCTGTCGGACTCGATCATCGTCATGACCGCGAGGCCGGGGCGCATCCAGGATGTCATCGAGGTGGATCTGCCGCGCCCCCGGACACTGGAGACGCTGCGCACGCCGCGGTTCCTCGAGCTGTCCGCCCGGGTCCGCGAGGGCATCGGCACACAGTGGGAAGGCTAGGAGAATCCGGCAATGGCAAATACATCCAAGACCGCGATGGCGGTGGTGATCCTCATCCTCCTGTGGCAGTTCGGCGTGCCGCTGACGGCCGTGCCCGACTACATCCTGCCCCTGCCGACGACGATATGGCAGCGATTCATGGAAACCTTCGACCTGCAGGTCTATCACCTGGCCGTCACCGCGGGCACGACGGTGGCGGGACTGGCGCTGGGCACGGCGGTGGGCATCGTGCTCGCCCTGCTGGTCGTCTACGTCGAAAGCCTCAAGTCCATCGTGCTGCCTTTCCTGGCCGCCTTCAACAGCATTCCCAAGATCGCGATCGCGCCGCTGCTGGTCGTCTGGTTCGGACTGGGCGCGGAATCGAAGATACTGCTGGCGTTCATGCTGGCCCTGTTCCCGATCTTCGTGAACTCGGTCACCGGCCTGGGCGAGATCGAAAGCGACATCCTCGACCTCTCGAAACTCTCCGGGGGCAACGCGCTGCGGATCTTCATGAAAGTGCGGCTGATGCACGCCTTGCCCTACATCGCCGATGCCCTGAAGGTCGCCTTCCCGCTGGCGCTGGTCGGCTCTATCGTCGGCGAGTTCATCGGCGGTAACATGGGCATCGGATACCTGGTGCTGACGGGGCAGTTCAACATGGACATCCCGCTGGTGTTCGCGGCGCTCCTGTCCATCACGCTGTTCACGACGCTGGGCATTTCCGCCATCGGCATCTTTGAAAACATCTTCCTCAAATGGCAGCCTTCCCGACGTGTCCGATAAACCAGCAAAACCGGTAGAACGCGCCGACGGTTCCGGCGGGGTCGGCGCGGTAAAAAAGGCGCTCATGGTGCTGGGCTGCTTTTCCGGCGCCGAACCCCTGTTGAGCATCACCGAGCTGGCGCGCCGGGTCGGCCTGCACAAGAGCTCCGTCTCGCGGATCGTGGCCACGCTCGAGGACGCGCAATTCGTCGAACGCGATCCCGCCACCGGCCTGGTCCGGCTGGGCGGGGGCCTGGTGGCGCTGGCCGCGCCCATCATGGAGAACTTCGGCCTGTCGGAACTCGTGCGCGGCGGCCTGCAGGAACTGGCCGCGACGACCCAGGAGACCTGCAGCTTCAACATCTGGAACGGCGAGGCCGCGGTGTCGATCGAACACGTGCGCGGTCCCCATGCGGTCTCGCATTACGCGCCGCTGGGCCTGACCAAGCCGGCCTGGTGCACCGCCACGGGCAAGGTCCTGATGGCGTTTCTGCCGGACAAGGTCGTGGCGCGGATCATGGCGGCGCCCCTGATCAAGTACACCGAGGTCACACTGACCGACGTCGCCGCCATCCAGGCCGAGCTCGAGACCGTGCGGGCGCAGAATTTCGCGGTCAACCGGGGCGAGTTCTATCCCGACGTCGGGGCCGTGGCCTCGGTGGTGCGGGGCAAGGACGGCCGCATCATCGGCGCGGTCGGCATCACGGTGCCGATGTACCGGTTCACCGAAGACAAGATCCTGTCTCTGCGGCAACCGGTCACGGCGATGGCCGAACTGCTGAGCAAGCAGCTCAGCGCGATGTAGCCGGCGCGGGCGGCGAGGAACACGACGCATGGAATCCGTACTGGACGAGTCCCTGTACTGGCGCTTTTCCCTGGCGGTCTACCAGGGCGAGGGCGTGGCCCGCAGCTGCCTGGCGCTGCAGGACGGCATCGGGCTGGACGTCAACGTGCTGCTGATGTCGCTGCTGGCGGCACGGTGGCACCGGCGTCCGATCGAACGCGGCGAGCTCGAGCAGGCCGAATCGCTGGCGCGGCCCTGGCGCCAGGACGTGGTGGCGCCGCTGCGCCTGGTGCGCCGCCGCCTCAAGTCCGGCCCGCCGCCGACGCCCGACCCGCGCACCGGGGCGCTGCGCGACGGGATCAAGGCCGCCGAACTGCAGGCCGAGCAGATCGAGCAGCAGGTGCTGGCCGCCTGGATCGATGCCCTGGCGCCCGCCGCGGCGCCGCGCGCCGCGCGCCCCGAAGACTGCCTCGATACGGCCGGACGGGTGGTCGACCTGTATCTCGCCAGCTCGCCGGGGCGCGGCGATGCCGGCGCGCTGCGCGACTGCGCGCGCACCGTGGCCCGCGCGGCCGCCGATTACCGCGATGCGCTCCTGTCGTCGCCCCCCGCCGGCCCCAGCAAGGCGCGCGCGATGATGGTGCGCTGAATCTCGGACGCCCCCTCGTAGATGCGGAGAATGCGGGCGTCGCGAGCATAGCGTTCCAGCGGCATGTCGCGCGTGTAGCCGTAGCCGCCGTGGATTTGCAAGGCGCGGTCGGTGATGAATCCGGCCGCCTCGGACGCGTACAGTTTCGCCATGGCGGATTCCATGGAAAACCGCTCTCCCAGCCCGCGCTTGTGGGTGGCCTGCAGCGTCAGCGCCCAGGCGGCTTCCAGGCGCAGCTTCATGTCGGCCAGCATCCACTGGATGCCCTGTTTGTCGGCCAGGGGCTGGCCGCCGATCAGGCGCTCCCGCGACCAGGACACGGCCGCGTCCAGGGCTGCTTCCGCGATGCCCAGGCTGGTGGCGGCGACGTCCAGGCGGCTGTTGTCCAGCACTTTCATGGCGGTGCGAAATCCGCTGCCTTCCTCGCCCAGCCGCCGGCTTGCCGGCACCCGGCAGTCCAGCGCGACCTCGAAGGCATGGCCGCCCCGGATGCCCATCAGCTTTTCGGGCCGGGACACCTGCAGGCCGGCGGTGCCCTTGTCCACGATGAAGGCGCTGATGCCCCGGCTGCCCGCTTGCGGGTCGGTCTTGGCGTAGACCACGATGAAATCGGCCTCGCCGGCGTTCGAGATGAAGTGCTTGACCCCGCTCAGATGGTACTGGTCGCCCTCTCGGCGTGCCCATGTGCGCATGTCCGCCGGGTTGGACCCCGCCCGGGGCTCGGTCAGGGCGAATGCGCCCAGGATGTCGCCCCGGGCCGCACGGGGCAGGTACTGCGCGCGCAGGCCGTCGTCCGCCCCGATCAGGATCGAATCGGTGGCCAGGTAGTGGGCGCCGATCATGGACGAGGTCGCGGCGCAGCAGCGGGCGATCTCGACGATGGACAGGACCAGCGCCGCGGGGCTGATCCCCGCGCCGCCCCAGCGCTCGGGCAGGTTCATGCCCATGACGCCCAGCTCCGCCAGGCCGGGGACGTGACACGTGGCGGACCGTGCCTGTTCGTCCAGCTCGGCCGCCCGGGGGGCGAGCTGGGCGGCCGCATAGCGGCCGATGGCGGCGGCGATTTCCAGATCGTCCTCGTGGACGCCCAAACGCGGATGCATGATGGATCTCCTGTGCGTTCAATAGGGATTCAGCGCCCGAAGACGCCCAGGTCGCGCAATGCCGCGATCCTGTCCAGGCTCAGGCCCAGCAGGCTGTGCAGGATCGCGTCGGTGTCGGCGCCCAGGTCCGGGGCCGGGCGTGTCCGCGGGTTTTCCCAGGCGGAAAACCGGATCGGCTGGCGGGGCAGGCGCAGGCCGGGCAGGCGCGGGTCGTCCGTGTCCTGCAGCAGCTGGCGGTGGCGCGCCTGGTCGCTGTCCAGCGCCTGGCGCACCGTCCAGATCGGCGCGGCGGGGATGGCGCCCGCCTCGAAACGCGCAACCACCTCGGATACGGTCAGGCCGGCCGCCCAGGATTCGATGGCGGCCCGCAGCAGCGGCTCGTGCCGCGAGCGTTGCTCGTCGCTGGCAAAGCGCGGGTCCCGCGCCAGCTCGTCGCGGCCGATCAGCCGGGCGAACTGGGCAAACAGCTTGTTGTTCAGGATGGCCAGGACGAAATGGCCGTCCTGGGCCCGGTACGCGCCGAAAGGCGCGGACAGCGGATGCCGGTTGCCCACGCGCCGGGCGTCCTGGCCGGTGAACAGGTAGCGCGCGACGGCGGTGACGGTGAACGACAGGGTGGCGTCGAACATCGCCGCATCCACGTGGGTGCCCCGGCCGCTGTGGCCGCGGCCGATCAGGGCCGCCAGGGTGCCCCAGGACGCGAACAGGCCGCTGAGCACGTCGGTGATGGCTTCCCCGACCAGGGTCGGCGGCCCGTCCGGAAAGCCGGTGGATTCCATGATGCCGCTCATGGCCTGGATGACGATGTCGTAGGCGGGCCGGCGCGCGGCCGGCCCGTCCTGCCCGAAGCCCGAAATGCTGGTGTAGACCAGGCGCGGGTTCAGCGCGGCGAGCTGGCCGTAGCCGATGCCCAGCTTGTCCGCCACGCCCGGCCGGAAATTCTCGACCACGATGTCGACCTCCGCCGCGAGCTGGTGAACCAGCGCCACGGCTTCGGGCTGCTTCAAGTCCAGCACCAGGCTTTGCTTGTTCCGGTTGACGACGCTGAACAGGGCGCTGTGTCCGTCGCGCATCGGGCCGATTGCGCGGTAGTCGTCGCCCTGCGGGGGCTCGACCTTGATGATGTGCGCGCCCAGGTCCCCCAGCAGCGCGGTGCAGAACGGGCCGGACAGCACCCGCGTGAAATCCAGCACGCGCAGGCCGCTCAGGGGTCCTGCGCCGGAATCGGCGTTCGGCATCTCTCGTCTCCCTCGTCGTGCCGGGCCGCGCGTCCACGCCGCCGTGGTGGCTGTCGGCGATCGGCGATTGGCGATCGGCCCGCGGGCGGTCCGGTTCGCCGCCCTGCATCGGAGATATGGTAAGAGCCCCTTTGTATAATTTAAAACATTAAAAATTAATTGATTGAATAGAATTCAATGATTCAATTTTCCATCCGGCAACTGGAATACTTCGTCGCGGTCGCCCGCCACGGCGGGACGCTGCAGGCGGCGCGCGCCCTGAGCGTGTCGCAGCCTTCGATCTCCCATGCCATCCGCGAACTCGAATCGGGCTGGGCGGTATCCCTGTTCGTGCGGCGGCATGCGCGCGGCCTGCAGCTGACGGCGGAAGGCGAACAGCGTTTCCGACAGGCACTGCGCCTGCTGCGCGAGGCCCATTCCCTGGAACAGCGGACAGAGCAGGGCATCCGCGGGGACCTTGCCGTGGGCTGCTTCGATACGCTGGGGCCTTTGGTGTTTCCCGGCCTGATGAAGGCGTTCCAGCGGCATTACCCGGACGTGCGGCTGCGGCCGCGGGAAGGGCACATCGCCGATCTGCTGGACCAGGTGGCCGATGGCGCGCTGGAACTGGCGCTGGTCTACGACACCAGCCTGGCGGGCGGGCGCATCCGCCTGCATGACGTCGGCGCCAGCCCGCCCTATGCCGTGCTGCCGGCGGGCCATCCGCTGGCGCTGCGGCCCGACGTGTCGGTGGCGGACCTGGCGCGGCATCCCTTCGTCCTCATCAACCAGCCCCACAGCCGGGAATACTTCCTGTCCCTGTTCAGCCACGCGGGCGCGCGCCCGCGGGTCGCCGCGGAAGTCCGGTCCTTTGAAATGGTCCGGGCCCTGGTGGCCAATGGGCACGGCGTCTCGATCCTGGTGACGCGGCCGGCGGGCGACCTGGCCTACGATGGCAGCCCCCTGGCGTGCCGCCCTTTGCGGGATGCGCCGCCGCCCCAGAAAATCGTCCTGGCCAGCGCGGCCGACCTGCCCCTGGGCCTCGTGGCGCAGGCCTTTCTGGACCTGGCGCGCGATTACCTGGCGGGCCGGGGCCTGGGCCAGGGCCTGGAACAGAGCCCGGGCTAGCCTGCGGCGGCCGGCAAAAGTCTATACTTTTCCGGGAACGACCCGTCCAACCCGCCCGTCATGCCGGAGACCGCCATGAATCCACAGCACACCGATCCGCAATCCATCTGGCAGGGGCGGGACGACTCGGCGGAACACGGCGATACCCGGCGCCTGTTCCAGATCGTGCGCCACGGCGGCGGCTGGCAGGCGGGCGACGCCGTGCTGCTGGGCTTTGCCAGCGATGCCGGGGTGCGGCGCAACCACGGCCGCCCCGGCGCGGCCGGGGGGCCGGCGCAGACCCGCCGCCTGCTGGCCGGCCTGCCCGCCCATGCCCTGGCCGCGCTGTGGGACGCGGGCGACGTCGCCTGCGAGGGCGATGCCCTGGAATCGGCCCAGGCCGCCCTGGGCGCGCGCGTCGCGGCCATCCTGGACGCCGGCGCGCGGCTGGTGGTGGCCGGCGGCGGCCACGAGATCGCCTGGGGCGATTTCCAGGGCCTGCGCGATCACCTGTACGGCCCCCGCGGCCCGGGCGGATCCCTGCTGATCGTGAACCTGGACGCCCATTTCGACCTGCGCAGCAGCCGGCCGGGCAGCTCCGGCACGCCCTTCGACCAGATCCTGGAAGACAGCCGCGCACGCGGCCTGCCCGTGCGCTACGCCTGCCTGGGCATTTCCCCCCTGGGCAATACCGCCGGCCTCTACGACCATGCCCGCGCGCTGGGCGTGCATTACGTGGAAGACCAGCAGATGCAGGAACGCCACCTGGACCAGCGGCTGGCCGAGCTGGACGGCCTGATCGCCGGGGCGGACCACGTCTACCTGACCATCGACCTGGACGTGCTGCCCGCCGCCACCGCGCCGGGCGTGTCCGCGCCCGCGCCGCTGGGCGTGCCGCTGGCGGTGGTCGAGGCCTGCGCGCGGCGCGTCAAGGCCTCGGGCAAGCTGCGCCTGGCCGACCTGGCTGAATTCAATCCCACCTACGACGTCGACCAGCACACCGCCCGCGTCGCGGCCCGGCTGGCCTGGGTGCTGCTGCAGCCGTAGCGCGGCAGCCTCCGGGCTGCGGCCCTACGCCTGTCCCGCCAGCTTGTAGCGATTGCCCGGATACCACATCACCGCCTGCGAGGCAAAGGTCCCGCCCGAGAACGTCGTGCGGTCCAGCACCAGGCAGGGCTGTTCCAGCGGAATGTCCAGCGGATCGGCCACGTCCCGCGGCGGCAGCTTGACCTCGATCGTGTAGCGGCCGGTCGGCGCCGGGGCCGCATGCATCAGGTATTCGTTGGGGGTGGTCTTCGACCAGTCCTGGCGCAGGTAGTCCGGCAGGCGCCGGGCATCGACCACGCGGTCCTCCAGCTGGATCGGCACCGCGTTCTCGTAGTGGACGATGATGGAATGGAACAGGGGCGCGCCCACCGGCAGCCGGAAACGCTGCGCCTGCGTGGGCGACACCCGGCTTTCCTCCAGCAGCAGCACGTGGCAGGAATGCCGGTGCCCGCGGTCGCGGATGTCCTGCGCGATGCTGCGGATCTCGATCAGGGTGGACGGGATCTTGGCGGGTGCCACGTAGGTGCCCGAACCCTGGTAGCGCAGCAGGATCTGGTCCGCCGTCAGCTCGCGCAGCGCCCGGTGCACCGTCATGCGCGACACGCCGAACTGCTTGCACAGGGCCAGTTCCGTGGGGATGAGTTCGCCTTCCGTCCAGGTGCCGGTGCGGACCTGCTGCAGCACGTAGTCCTTGATGCGCTGGTACGCGGGGGTGGCCCGCGCTGCGGTCTCGGTGGCCTGGGCCTGGCGGCGCATGTCGTGGTTTCCTGTTCGTCGGATAGGGCTATTCTATGCGAGACCGTCCAGGCTAGGTGTTTTCCCTGGCCCGCCGGCGCCATGCCGCGGCCGCGCGCAAAACCCCCAGGGTTATCCCGGAATTATGTCCGAATCGGAAAGCGCCTTATGGCGCTTTCCTTATAGCGGCCTGAATGGGGCTCCGGTACATTGCTGGAAAAAACCATCATCAGAATTCCATTCTGGAGACAATCATGAGCCATTCCGTCGCTCCGGTCGATGAAGTCCTGCCCCTGGGCAAGCTCACCGCGCTGGGCCTGCAGCATGTGCTGGTCATGTATGCCGGCGCCGTCGCGGTGCCGCTGATCATCGGCCGCGCCCTCAATCTCGACGCCCACGAGGTGTCCCTGCTGATCGCCGCCGACCTGTTCGCCTGCGGCCTGGCCACCATCATCCAGTCCCTGGGCGCCACCCCGTGGTTCGGGATCAAGCTGCCCGTCATCATGGGCGTCAGCTTCGCCCCCGTCGGCCCCATGATCCACATCGCCAACAGCAATCCCGGGCACGAGGGCGCCCAGCTGCTCTTTGGCACCATCATCGCGGCGGGCATCATCACCATCATCATCGCGCCCTGGGTCAGCCGGCTGCTGCGGTTCTTTCCGCCCGTGGTGACCGGCACCATCATCGCCATCATCGGCATCACGCTGATGCGCGTGGGCATCAACTGGATCTTCGGCAATCCGTTCGGCCCCACCGCGCCGTCCGTGGTCGATCCCAACTACGTCGAATGGCTGAAAAACGTCCAGGCCGCCGCCGGCGCGCCCGGATCGCCATTGCCGGCGGTGCCACAGGGGCTGTCGATCATGCCCACCGTGCCCAATCCCCGGTACGCCAACCTGACCGGCGTGGGCGTGGCCGCCATCGTGCTGCTGTCCATCCTGCTGATCGCCAAGTTCAGCAAGGGTTTCCTGGGCAACATCGCGGTGCTGCTGGGCATCGTGGTGGGTGCGGTCGTCACGACCGCCATGGGCATCATGAATTTCGACAAGGTCGCCAAGGCGGACTGGGTCGACATCGTCATGCCCTTCCATTTCGGCATGCCCAAGTTCGATTTCTGGATGATCCTGACCATGACCCTGGTCATGATCGTGATCCTGATCGAATCCACCGGCATGTTCCTGGCCCTGTCCGACATGACCGGCAAGAAAATCGGCCAGAAGGACCTGGCGCGCGGCCTGCGCACCGACGGCCTGGGCACCCTGATCGGCGGGATTTTCAACACCTTCCCGTATTCCAGCTTCTCGCAGAACGTCGGCCTGGTCGCGGTCACCGGCGTGCGCAGCCGCTTCGTCTGCGTGGCCAGCGGCGTCATCCTGCTGGTGCTGGGCCTGCTGCCGAAACTGGCCGCCCTGGTCGAATCCCTGCCCACCGTGGTGCTGGGCGGCGCCGGCCTCGTGATGTTCGGCATGGTCACCGCCACCGGCATCCGCATCCTCGGCGGCGTGGACTTCAAGGACAATCGCCACAACGCCATGATCGTCGCCATCTCGATCGGCATGGGCATGATCCCGGTGGTGGCGCCGAACTTCCGCCAGTGGATGCCGCACGCCATCCACCCGCTGATCGAGTCCGGCATCCTGCTGACGTCCCTGTCGGCCGTGCTGCTGAACCTGTTCTTCAACGGCGCCCCGCGCGACACCCAGGCCGCCGTCGAGGCCGCCAAGCACGCCGAGGCCTGAGGTTTGGTCAGCCCCAGCGTGTCACTTACGGTGTGGCGCTTTGGCTCAGCATGCAGTGAAAGGCCTGCCGCCCATACGAGCGGCAGGCCGTTTCTATGTGACTGAATTGTCAGTGTTTTATGGGGTATTGAGTAGCGCCATTCCAATGTGGATGCGATAATACGGGCGTCCCGACTCCGTGCGGCCTTTCATCGTGATCCACCGACAACGTCTGCTCAACACAATTGTGTTCTTTGCACAGAACACTCGATATTGTGGAAAGATCAAGCTCTTCAAGCTGCTGTATCTGCTCGATTTCGAGCATTTTCGGCAGACTGGCAAGAGCGTGACTGGCTATGACTACCAGGCATGGAAATTCGGGCCTGTACCGGTAGATCTCATGGAAGAATGGGAGCAACTTGAAACCGACCTGGCCGCTGTGGTCGAGATCGTCCCCGAAGTCGTCATCGATTATGTGCGTCAGACGGTCAAGCCGCGTGATGGCGTGGCATTTGACGACCAGGATTTCTCTCCGCGCCAGTTGCGGATCATGCAGGACCTTGTCGATCGGTATAAAGACACATTGTCGCCCGCCATGATCGATGTGACTCACACCCAGAACGGCGCCTGGGACCGGGTGTGGCGTGGCGGCGCAGGCGGCGGCGATCCCATCCCTTACGAGCTCGGGATACCAGACGATGACCCCAACAGGTCTGCCATCTTGTCCATCGCGCAGGACCACGCCATGTATCAGTCCGCGCGGCGCGCCGAACCTGCCCGCCATTGATACGTGTCGCGCTTTCATATCAACACATTGTGGCGGGATGCCCATTACTACCGGCATCCTGAAACCGGCAGCTTTATGCCGAAATACGTGCTGATTCTGGCCTTGAGTCCAGACGCCAGTGATGCCTTGACGGCAGTGATGACTTCCAAGCCGAACGGTCTGCGCGAAGATCCGCCTTGCCAGCTGGGGAACCCCAGAGCGGGCTATTTTCTTGGTATTCCCGGTCAACCGCTTTGCAAGCCGACGTGGGTGGATTTCAATAGTCTGGTCGTGCAGGATATCCTGGATTTTCAGGAAAGATGCCGCCACCACATCGTGACCGCCGAGCCGCTTCAACTGCCGGTGCGGACCTTTTTTAGCTTGCTCCGTTGCGTGGCGCAATCCGAAGATCTTTCACGCCGTCATCACGATTGGGTGTTGGACACGCTGGGTAGTTTAGGGGGCGGCTGATCCATGCGTGAGCCCAACCCCTGGTACGTCGCCCACACCAAGCCCCGCCAGGAATCCCTGGCGCGCGAACAGCTGCTGCGCCAGGATTTCGAGGTCTACCTGCCGCTGTTCAGGGTCTTCCGCAAACCGCGCGCCGCGGCACGGCGTGCGCCGTCCATGGCGGAACCGTCAGCCCGGGCGTCCGCAGCAGCGGCCCCACTGACGGCCCACGAGCCGATGTTCCCCCGCTACCTGTTCCTGCGCCCGACGCGGCCCACGCAGTCGTTGTCGGTCGTGCGCTCCACCATCGGCGTCAGCCGCCTGGTGATGTTCGGCCCCCAGCCCGCCACCCTGGCCGACGCCGTCGTGCAGGCCATCCGCGCGGCCGAAACCGCCCGCGAGACCGCCGCGCTGGACCAGATCAGCCCGTTCGAGGCCGGCATGACCGTGCAGATCCAGGATTCCCCCCTGGCCGGCATCCCGGCCCTGGTCCAGGCCGTGTCCCGGGACCGCGTCACCCTGCTGCTGAACATCCTGGGCCGCCCGCAGACCGTGCAGGTCCAGTACGGGCAGATCGCGCCCTTGTGACCGGGCGCATCCGCAGAAATTCTGCGGATTGATCGCCCGCTGGTTCAGCGTTCCCTGCCATTTCTATCAGGAGACTGATCACACGGTCTCGCCGGACACTATATCGTCCGGCATCCTCGAATCGCCGTGGCGGTTACAGCAAAAAATTTACTTATGAGTTAACATTTCGTGTATCTGCTCAGTCTTGAAGACCTGTGCAATGGTCGCCCAGCTTATTGGCGTGCCTTCACTCCCTGCACTGCCGCAGGTGTTTCCGCTCTTCAGGAAGACATGCAGCGGTTTTTGGCGGATCCCAACTTGGCTGGTGCGATGGCTGATCTCCTCGCCTTGATGGAATCGGTACTGACCCGCCCTGAGGGCCCGCGCTTGTTTCTCGGGGTGTCAAAGCGCTGTCACGAGGCCGTCGCAAATAGTCAAATCTATGAGTTCATCAAAGGACCATTGCGGCTTTACTGGTTCTACGGTGAAGATCGTCAGGTCATCATCGTGCCGGCGGTCCGCCATAAAAAGCAGCAGACCACGCCCAAGGCAATCCAGCAGATGCTACGGCGTGAACAGAAAGCATATCGGCAAGGCCACAAGGACCGTACCTTGCAGTACTTGAAGAACGAATGATCACGGAGGTCGCCATGGGAAAATTCACGGAAATCCTGAATGCCGCCAAGCAGCACGATGCCTATTGGGAGTCCCGCCTCCGGCAGCAGTTTGCAGTGGACCTTCTCGGCGCTTTGGAGGACCTTGGCATCAGCCAACGGGAATTCGCGGAAAAAGCGGCGGTGTCCCCAGGCTACGTGTCGAGGGTACTGGCCGGCAACGAAAATCTTTCGATCCGGACTCTCGTCAAGCTGGCGCGGACGCTGAATCTGGAGCCGGATCTCAGCGTGCATAAGGCTACGGCCACATTCCGGCAGAGTCGCGCCGGGAGCCAGGACTGGTCGGCCTTGGAAAAGGCAGCCTTTCGCCGGCATGGGGCACCGCAATTTCAGTTTGCTGCCAATACCGTCTCTGCCGTCAATGAACAGCCTTATCGGGCTCGGCCATCCCAGGCGCAGGAAACCATTCTCAAGGTGGCCTGATCATGCGACCCAGCAATGTCCAGACGCGCACCACTGTCTTCACCGGGTTCGAGGTCAAGCCTGCCGCCACTGATATCACGGATGCCGCGGCGTTCGATTGGGCAGGAGTCAATATCGGCATCCAGACCAATCACGAGAGGCATGAGAAGAACGGCAGCTATTTCCTGTTCCTACGCTTCATCGTCGATAACGAGAAAGGCAAGCAGTGCCCCTACTCGATCGACGTACAGGCCATGGGCAGATTTGATTACGTCGGTCCGGATGACGATGGACACGCAGAAGATTTGATCGTGGTGAACGGCTTGTCGATCCTGTATGGAGCCATTCGTGAACTTTGTGCGGTCATTACAGCGCGAATGCCTCATGGCGCGATTTGCCTGCCAGGTGCCAATTTCATGGATCATCGCCCCTCTTTGAATGCAGAGCTGGCGTCACAATCCATTGACGAGAAAAAGTCTCCTGTCCGGCGTCGCGCTCGTAGAAACTTGAAGGCTGGGTAATTCCTGGGCCGCCCGCAGACCGTGCAGGTCCAGTACGGGCAGATCGCGCCCTTGTGACCGGGCGGCGGCGCTACTCCCGCGCCTGCGCCTGCCGCATCGCCGCCCACCAGATCGCCAGCGACACCAGAAAGAACATCACGCCGTTGTTGCGGCCCAGGATCACCTGCGTCAGCCCGAACGCCGCGAATGCCACCGGCAGGCTGGCGCCGCAACAGGCCAGCACCCTCACCGTGATGTCGTCGTGCCGCAGCCGCTGGGCAAAATACCAGAAGCTGGCGATCAACAGCGCCAAAAACGCCACCAGCCCCAGCGTGCCCTGGTGCAGCCACAGTTCGATGAACTGATTATGGGTATTGGCCAGGGTGGCCACGAACGGCTTCACCTGGCCGGCCTCGATCAGCCCGTCCAGATGGGCACCGTATTCCCCATGGCCCCAGCCCAGCAGCGGGCGTTCCGGGATACTGATCAGCGCGGCCTTCCAGGCCTCCAGCCGGGATCCGACATTGTTCGTGACAACGCCCTGCTGGCTGTAGGCGTGCCATTCGGCAAAGGCTTCATCAAAGCGGCGTTCCACTGTGTGGCCGGCCGGCAGCATCGTCACCACCAGCGTCACGGCCGCCACCAGCAGCGCCGCGCCGCCCAGGATCACGCGGCGATGGCCGCGGCGCACTAGGGCCAGGGCGGCCAGCACGGCCAGGAACGGCACAGCCACCAGGCCGCCGCGCGTCGCCGCGGCGATGAAGGCATAGGCGCCCGCCAGTGCCCCGGCCATCAGCAGGGCCGTCCATCCCGCGCGGCGCTGGATCGCGGCCTGTGCCGCCCCCAGCAGGCACCAGAACGCCATCACCAGCACGATGTCGCCGAACGGGATGGCGCTGGTGACAAAGCCCGTCGCGCGGTCGTAGCCGATCACGTGCACCTGCCACCAGGCCACACTCGCCGTCCCCAGGCAGCCGACCGCCAGCCCCGCCCACAGCCAGTCCAGGCGCAACCGCGCACGCCGCAGCCCCCACAGGATCGGGGCCGCCAGCAGATAGCGCGCCCCCTGGTCCAGGTACTTGTCCGAATCCCCGTGCCAGGCGACGGCCAGCGCATTCACCAGGAACACCGCCAGCAGCAGTGCGACCAGGGTGCGATCCTGGACGGTCCAGCGTCCACAGGAATCCGGCGACGGCGCAAAGCGCCGGCCCGTCTCGCCGGCGGGAACCGGCCGGCGGCAGGACCAGACAGCCGCGAACCCACCCAGCAGCAGCAAGCCGCCGCCCCAGGAATAGCCGCTGGGCACCGACAGCGTCAGCATGAAAAAGAGGGCGGCGCTGGCGGACATCCAGAGCGGCAGCCAGGAGGCTGGTGTGGAACGCATGGGCTCAGGTCGGGTGAATGACAAAACGTAATTTTACCGGCCCGCCGAACCCTCCCACAGAACTGATCCTCATCAAGGAAAATCAAAAACGGGGACCAACCCGGATATTCTTCGCCAGTGCCATTTCTGTAAAAGCAAGATGTCACATCTTGTGACTGTCAACCTTTACAGGAGATCCATATGTCCATCCGGCACACTGCCCTGATCTGCGCCTGTCTCGGCCTGCCGCCGCCCGCCGTGGCGCACCTGCCGCTGCCGCCGCCCGTATCGCCAATGGCGGCCGAGGCACCGTGGGATCCGTCCCCGGTGCCTTTTTCTTTGTCCGGCGAACTGTTCCAGCCCGATGCCAGCCGCGTCGTGACCCGAAAGCTGATCCTGCGGCATGGCAGCGGCTTTGCGGTGCGGGCGGGCCAGACATTGGACCTGCGCGGGCCGATCTGCCCCGACGCCGTCCTCAGCGCCGACCCCGCCCGGTGCCAGGATCCCGACGCGCCTCCCGCACCGTATGCCCCCGCGCTGCTGATGAAACTGGGCGCGGGGCATCTGCGCCTGTCGGGGGCCAACGCCTGGCAGGGCAACACCGTCCTGGTGCAAGGCAGCCTGGGCCTGGAAACCAGCTCGTCCCTGGGGCACGCCGCCAACGCGCTGGACATGGCCCCTGGCACCCGCCTGGACCTGGCCGACGGCCTGGACATCCCGCAAAGCCTGCAGGTGCTGCCCTTCGACGACGTGGCCGCGCAGGTTCCGCCCGATTGGGGCATCGTCCCCGGCGCGCCGGCCGACCCGGCCGCGGTCCTGCGCGTGGCGCAGGGCGCCGCCACCTGGCGGGGCCGGATCACGTCCCTGGCGCCGCTTGCCAAGACCGGCGCGGGCACGTTGCGCCTGCTGGGCAGCAGCTTTGCGGCCGGCCATCCGCTGATGCTGCAGGAGGGCGGCCTGCAGATCGGTGATGAGCACCTGCCGGCGTCCAGCTTCTGGTTCGGCACGATCCAGACGCGGCCGGACACCACATTGTCCGGCACCGGCCTGGTCCTTGACGCGCTGGTGGCCGGCCGCCTGCAGCCCGGCACCCCCGCCGCCACCGGCACACTGCTGTTCGGCGACCACCTGCGCCTGGCCGACAGCGCGCAGACCCGCATCCGCATCGACGGGGACGGCCGGGCCGACCAGCTGTGGTCCCTGGGCAGCGCCAGCCTGGACGGCGCCCTGTGGGTCGACCCGTCGCCGGGGCACTGGACGCCCGGCCAGCGGTGGACGATCGTCCAGGCCGACGGCGGCCTGGACGGCCGGTTCGGCCAGGTCGGCAGCGCCTTGCGTTACCTGGATCCGGTCCTGGCCTATGGTCCCACGACCGTCACGCTGGGGCTGCGGTACAACGACCTGGGCCTGAACACCGCCGATGCCGGCTGGCGGGGTGCCCTGCTGGACGACAGCCGGTTCCTGCGCGAATCGGCTTTGATGCATGGCGGGTCCGGACGATTCTGGGCGCAGACCTGGGGCGCCAACAGCGAACGCCGCGGCGGCAACGGCCTGCCGGGCGACGACCGCGACACCGGCGGCGGCCAGCTGGGCATCAGCCGGCCCGTTGGCAAAGTCTGGCATCTGTCGGCCTTTGCCGGGGTGCAGGACAGCAGCCAGGGCACCGCATCCGGCGGCGCGCCCGCCTACCAGGTACGGGATTCCGCCACGCACCTGGGCCTGGGCGCCGAAGCCCGCGGCCGGCACCTGGCCCTGGCCATGGGTATGGCCCAGTCCCGCCACAGGGCGCGCATCCGCCGCCAGGCCGATGCCTCCGAACCCTATCTGGAAAGCCGCGCACGCGCCGTCCTCAACCAGGCCTGGGTCGACATCCGCCCCGGCGCGCCGGCGGACCGGGCGCGCTGGACCGTGGCGCCTTGGGCGCGTGCCGTATGGCTGCACGTCCACCGCGCCGCCGTGCGGGAGGACGAGGGCCTGGCGGCCGTCGGCCTGCCCGCCGTCAGCGACTCGCGCTGGCTGACCCAACTGGGCGTCCACGCGGGACGCCGCTGGCCCGTTACCCATGGTGACGCGCACGTGCGTGTCCAGGCCAGCCTGCGCAGTCTCTGGGGCGGGGAATCGCTGTCCAGCCCCCAGGCCTATCTCGCCGAGCCGGCCGTCGTCCGCCATGCCCCCGGGCTGCCGATGGTCCGCCATGCCTTGCAGCTGGATGCCGGCGTCCTGGCGCCGCTGTCGTCCCGCGCGCGGCTGACGCTGTCCTACACCGGCCAGGCCGGGGGCGGACAGATGCAGCACGGGGCATGGCTGGGGCTGCAGGCCGCCCTGGAAGGAAAACTGATCCCGATGGATTGACCGGGATCCGGTAGCGACGTGCGGCGTCCCACATGCCGCGCCTTCGGGGTGCCGCATGTCGCAGGCAGGCAGTGTGGTGTATCATCCGTTCACCCGATGAACATCACCTGGCGCTTGCTGACCGTGTCACAGCACGGCGGTAGCGTGCCCGAATCACTGAAAATCCGGCCCATGTCCCACTATCAGCATGAAACCGCCATCGTCGACCCCGGCGCGCAGATCGGCGAAGGATCCCGCGTCTGGCATTTCGTCCACGTCTGCGGCGGCGCCCGGATCGGCGCCGGCGTGTCCCTGGGGCAGAACGTCTTTGTCGGCAACAAAGTCGTGATCGGCGACCGCTGCAAGATCCAGAACAACGTCTCCGTCTACGACAACGTCACCCTGGAAGAGGGCGTATTCTGCGGCCCCAGCATGGTGTTCACCAACGTCTACAACCCCAGGTCCCTGATCGAGCGCAAGGACGAGTACCGCGACACCCTGGTCAAAAAGGGCGCCACGCTGGGCGCCAACTGCACCGTCGTCTGCGGCGTCACCATCGGGGAATACGCGTTCGTGGGCGCGGGCGCCGTCATCAACAAGGACGTCAAGCCCTACGCCCTGATGGTCGGCGTGCCCGCCCGCCAGATCGGCTGGATGAGCGAACACGGTGAACAACTGGACCTGCCCCTGAGCGGCAACGGCGAGACCGTCTGCGCCCATACCGGCGCCACCTATCGCCTGACCGACGGCCGGTGCGCCCGCCTTTGATCCTGGCTGGATTGTGAGTCGTAATGGCCGTCGAGCGCTACGATAAGCTCCTCAACCCTTCGAGAGCGTTGATCTGGCGCATCGTTCATGTGGACAACATCCCCTGGATCTTGGACCACGGTTTGCACTGCAGCAGTGCCAAAGACGCTTATGCGCCAGATTGGGTCAGCATTGGACAGGCCGAATTGATTGAAAAGCGTGCTGCGCACAATGTGCCGATTCCGCCGGGTGGCAGCCTGAGCGACTATGTGCCGTTCTACTTCACGCCGTTCTCAGCCATGATGTACAACATCCTGTCAGGTCGCAATGTGCGCCAGCGTTGCAGCGAAGAGATTGCCATTCTGGTTTCCAGCATTCCGCACATCGACGCAATGGGGCTACCTTACATATTCACCGATAGTCATGCATACTATCGGTGGGCGAATTTCTATGCGGATCCGCGGGATCTCTCCCGAGTCGATTGGGATTTGTTGCAGCGTCATGATTTCAAAAGAGATCCAGACGATCCTGCGAAATTCGAACGATATCAGGCAGAGGCGCTGGTTCACCGGCATGTGCCCATTGATGGCTTGACCGGCATTGTGTGCCATTCCGAGGCCATCGCTGAACCGATCAGGCTGCAGGTCCAGCAACGGGATCTTTCCTTGCATGTCTTAGCCAGGCCCAGTTGGTATTTCAGATGATTACCTATACCCAAGGAAACCTGCTTGAATCCAGTGCGCAAGCACTGGTCAACACCGTCAATACGGTCGGTGTCATGGGCAAGGGCATTGCCCTGATGTTCAAAGATCGCTTTCCCGATAATTTTCATGCTTACGCGGCAGCTTGCAAGGCTGGCAAAGTCCGGATCGGACACATGTTCATCACGCAGCCTGGCGAACTGAATGGTCCTCGTTGGATCGTCAATTTCCCCACCAAGCAGCATTGGAAGGCCCGCTCGCGAATCGAGTGGATCCAGCAGGGGCTTCAGGACCTGCGTCGATTCCTGGTGGACAATGCGGTCGAATCGGTTGCGATTCCTCCTCTGGGCGCGGGCAATGGGGGATTGGATTGGCCGCTTGTCAAAGCCCGGATCGATAGTGCGCTGGGAGACCTGGACCTGGAAGTCACGGTCTACGAGCCTTCCTCCGTTTATCAGAACGTCGCCAAGCGTACCGGGACTGAAAAGCTGACACCCGCCAGAGCCCTGATCGCCGAACTGATCCGCCGCTACGGAATTCTGGGGATGGAGTGCAGCCTTCTCGAGGTCCACAAGCTGGCGTGGTTCCTGGAGCGGTCCATCCAGGAGATCAACCCGGATGACAATCCGCTGGATCTCCGGTTTCAGGCGCATCATTACGGCCCGTATGCCAACCGTCTGACGCATTTGCTGGACCATCTGGATGGCAGTTATCTGCATTGTGAAAAACGGATCAATGATGCGGGGCCGTTCGAGCCCGTGTGGTTCGATGACAGGCATAAAGATCGCCTTCAAGCCTATCTGCAAACAGAGGCTGCCGCCTATTTACCGGCGTTGCGCCGGACGACCGACATGATCGAAGGGTTCGAATCTCCCTATGGCATGGAATTGCTGGCTACGGTTGATTGGCTCTTGACCCAGGAACACGTTGAACCCAGCCTGAGCGCTGTTCGGCGAGGTTTGCGGGCTTGGCCATCAGGGGCTGAGCGCAAGCAGCGAGTCTTCCGTGATGATCAGCCCTTGCGAATTGCGATCGAACATCTATCGGGCAACGAGGTTCTTTCGGCCTGATCACCTGCAGTAACTTCCCTCTTGTGCCGGCTTGAAGCGTGCCGGCCATCCCTGTTTTATCTACAACACTGACACCATGCAATTCGTCGACCTGCAGGCCCAATACCAGCGCCTGAAAACCGAAATCGATGCCAACATCCAGCGCGTGCTGGCCCACGGCCAGTTCATCCTGGGGCCGGAAGTCGCCCAGTTGGAAGAACGCCTGGCCGCCTATACCGGCGCCAGGCACTGCATCACCGTCGCCAACGGCACCGATGCTCTGCAGATCGCCCAGATGGCGCTGGGGATCGGGCCGGGCGACGAGGTCATCACCCCGGGCTTCACCTACATCGCCACGGCCGAGACCGTCGCCCTGCTGGGCGCCAAGCCCGTCTACGTCGACATCGACCCGCGCACCTACACCCTGGACCCCGCCAGGCTGGAAGCCGCCATCACCCCGCGCACTCGCGCCATCATTCCCGTCTCGTTGTATGGCCAGTGCGCCGACATGGACGCCATCAACGCCATCGCCGACAAGCACGGATTGACGGTCATCGAAGACGCGGCCCAGAGCCTGGGCGGCAGCTACAAAGGCCGCAAGAGCGGTAACCTGTCCACCATCGCCTGTACCAGCTTTTTCCCGAGCAAACCCCTGGGCTGCTATGGGGACGGCGGCGCCATCTTCACCAACGACGATGCACTGGCGACGGTCCTGCGCCAGATCGCCCGCCACGGGCAGGACCGCCGCTACCACCACATCCGGGTCGGCGTGAACAGCCGCCTGGACACCCTCCAGGCCGCCATCCTGCTGCCGAAGCTGGCCGTCCTGGACGAGGAAATCGCCGCCCGCCAGCGCGTGGCGGACACCTACACCCGGCTGTTCAATGCCGCGGGCGTCCAGGCCACGCCCATCATCGAATCCCACAACGTCTGCGCCTGGGCGCAATACACCGTGCAGATCGACGGGCGCGACGCCGTGCAGGCCGCCCTGAAGACCGCCGGCATTCCCACCGCCGTCCATTATCCCATCCCCCTGAATCGCCAGCCCGCCGTGGCCGATGAAAGCGTCTCGCTGCCGATCGGCGATGCCGTGGCCGAACGCGTCATGAGCCTGCCGATGCACCCGTATCTGGACGATGAGGCCATCGGCCGCGTCGTCGACGCCGTGGCGCAACGCCAGCCGGCCTGATTCAACTACCCTTTTTTATCCAACCCCAACGAGAGACATGAAGAACTTCGCTCTGATCGGCGCCGCCGGCTACATTGCCCCGCGCCATATGAAAGCCATCAAGGATACCGGCAACCGGCTGGTGGCCGCCCTGGATCCCAACGATTCCGTTGGCATCATCGACAGCCATTTTCCGGACGCGGAGTTCTTCACCGAGTTCGAGCGGTTCGACCGGCACATAGACAAGATGCGCCGCTCGGGCGACGACAAGCGCATCGACTACGTGTCTATTTGCTCACCCAACTACCTGCACGATTCGCATATGCGTTTCGCCCTGCGGTCCGGCGCAGACGCCATCTGCGAAAAACCGTTGGTGCTGAACCCCTGGAACATCGACGGCCTGCAGGAAATCGAGCGCGATACGGGCCGCAAGGTCAACACCATCCTGCAATTGCGCGTGCACCCCGCCATCGTGGCCCTGCGCAAGCAAGTCGCAGAGCAGAAGAAAAACACCAAGCACGAAGTGGACCTGACCTACATCACGTCTCGCGGCCACTGGTATCTGCAGTCCTGGAAGGGCGATGTGAAAAAATCCGGCGGCATCGCCACCAATATCGGCGTGCACTTCTTCGACATGCTGCATTACATTTTTGGCAACCTGCAGGCCAATGTGGTGCATGCCAACGCGGAAACCTACGCGGGCGGCTACTTGGAATACGAACACGCCCGGGTGCGCTGGTTCTTGTCCGTGGATTATGCCGATGTGCCGGATACGCAGAAGGCCAGCGGCCAGCGCACATTTCGATCCATTACCGTGGATGGTCAGGAAATCGAGTTTTCCGGCGGCTTCACCGATCTGCATACGCGCAGCTACGAGGGCATCCTGGCCGGGCAGGGGTTCGGGCTGGAGGAAAATCGTACCGCCATTCAGACTGTGTCGGCCATCCGTAATGCGCCTTTGGCCCCATTGACAGAGGACTACCATCCGTTCTTGAAAAAATGACCGAAGGCGTTTACGAAGAAAGCCACCTCAAAGTCCTGCGTCTGCTGGAAGCAGACCCGGGGCTGAGCCAGCGTGACTTGTCACAGGCTCTGGGAATCAGCCTGGGGAAGACCAATTACTGCATGCGCGCCCTGCTGGACAAGGGGCTGATCAAGATGCAGAACTTTCGACATAGCGAAAACAAGCTGGGCTACGCTTACCTGCTGACTCCTGCAGGGATCGCTGCCAAGGCCGAACTCACACGCAGCTTCCTGAAGATCAAGCAGAGGGAATACGAAGCCCTGAGGCGGGAGATCGAAGAGCTGCAGCGGGAATCAGAGGCAAACAGGAAATGATGCGGGCAGTTGATCATGCCAGGTATCGTCTGGATATCCAGGGTTTACGTGCCCTGGCGGTCTTGGCGGTCATGTTGTTCCATTATGATCCAGCGCTATTACCCGGTGGTTATGTGGGCGTGGATATCTTCCTGGTCATTTCCGGTTTTTTGATTACGCAACAGCTTTTTCTGAAGAAGCAAGCAGCCGACTACGCCGCCACAGTGTGCTTGCGGCGATTTTACACTAGCCGGCTACGCCGGATCGTACCCGCTTATTTCTTCATGTTGCTCTTGGTCTGGGGCGTGGCAAAGCTGCTGTTCACTGACGATGATTATGCTTATTTTTTCGCGAGTCTGAAATCCACGGCGATCTTCACCAGCAATCAGTATTTCGCTCATTTTGGCAACTACTTTGCCCCCGGCCTGGCGGAGCAGCCGCTGTTGCATACTTGGTCGCTGGCGGTCGAAATGCAGTTCTACCTGCTTTTGCCCGCATTGGTGTTGATGCTTTCTGGCACCTGGGTCAAGCGGGTCATTCCGATCCTGATTCTCGTGTTGGTGTTGGTGGCCGAATGGCAGTTACGACTTGGCGGGCACCGTCAGGAAACCTATTACGCGCTGTACTCGCGCATTCCGGAATTTCTGGTGGGCTCGTGGCTGGCGATCAACGTCGTGGGCCGCGATTGGTCGCAGCGGTGTGCAGATGGTGCCATCCTGGTGGGGCTGGTGTTGATCGCGTCCAGCCTATTCGGATTGAATAGTGCGTCCTCTTTTCCCGGCCTCCTGTCCCTGCCGCCGGTCATCGGAGCCGCCCTAATCATCGCGGCTTCCCGCTCTCGTTTGTCAGTTGCATTGGCCCATCCCGTCATGGTCTGGATTGGCTTTCTGTCTTATTCGCTCTATCTATGGCACTGGCCGATTTTGGCCTGTATCCGGTACTACACTGGCAGTCAGTCGCTAGGCTTGCAGGCGACTTTGGTTTTTGGGTTTGGCACTTTATTGCTGGCGTGCCTGTCGTTTTATCTGGTCGAGGAGCCGGCTAGAAAGCTACGTTTGAATGTACTGCGTCCTTATCTGACAGTATCCAGCACGTTGGCTGGGGCGTTGCTTGCAGGTGTAGGGTTGCTGGGTCTATATCAGGTGGCTCCGGCGGCTAAGGCCTATATTGCATCCGCAGGCCTGGGATCCGAATACACACGGTACGCAGATCCGGCAGATTTGATCTGCCATGGATCTGATACCGGGCATTGTGTAAAAGGAGATCTGACCAGCGAACTGGAAGTTCTAGTGATTGGCGACTCGCACGCGGCGATGCTGAATGATTTTTTTGCTGAACTTGGCAAAGAACAGCATTTCAAGGCCAGGGTGCTGACGGCCAGTAGTTGCATCCCGATTCCGGACTTCAACATCAGCAAACTGCCTGAATGGTCTCAGGCGCAGTGTCTGGACCAGATCCGGCGAGTGCAGACGGAGCTGGAGCGGGATCGGAGCCGAGGATTGGTCCTGGCGGGCATGTGGAGTTATCAACTGCAGGATTCCGGCTTTGCCGCCAATCTGGAAGCCTTCCTGAAAGCGCATCGTCCGGATCGGATCTATGTTCTGTCTCAGGTGCCGCTGTGGTTGAAAAACCCGATGCGGATACAGCGCTTCGCCAGCCTTGGCCTGACGAGCCGTGTCCCCGTAGATCCAGCCTATCGCCGCGCAAACGATGAAATTTCTCGCCTTGTAAAGAGTAGCGGCGCGCATTTCCTGGCGCTCGATCAGTTGCCCATTTTCAGTCAAGCCCCGTGGCTGGCCGAAAATCCGATCTACATGGACGAGAGTCATCTGAATCAGGTGGGAGTGCGGGCTTATGCGCAGGCGGCTCAAATGCAGATCCGCGCATTGGTGAGCCATGATGCACCGTAAGCGGCTGTCCTCCTACTGGCAGCGAGTGGCCGTGGTCTTTTCAGGAGCCGCGCTGTCGCAAGCGATCCCGATTGTCGGCTCACTGCTGATTGCCCGGCTATACGTGCCGGCAGAGTTCGGTTTGTTCGCCGCTTGGTATGGGGTGTCGGTGGTCCTGAACCTGTTCCTGACGGCTCGGTTGGATGCCGCCTTTGGCCTGGCTTCGGATGGTGTCGAGCGCGGTCGCCTGGTGGTCGCGACGGTCCTGGTGGTGTTGGGCATGGGGGGCCTGTTGGGCCTGTTGACTTGGCTGGTCGCCGGCCTATGGCCGGCCGGACTATTCGGAGTTTCTGCTGCGTTGACCGGCTGGCTGGCGCCTATGTGTTTGTGTGCCGCCTTATCCGTCGTCTGGCAAGCATGGGCTGCCAATAATGGGCAGATTCATGCGCTCAATGCAATCCGCCTGGTTCAGGCAGCAGGCGTGACCGGGCTGCAGATACTGGCTGCCTGGTTTAATCCGGTTGCCGAGTCATTGGTCGTGGCTCAGATTGCCGGGACGGCTGTGGCTGTGTGCGTGGCCATCAGGCTGCTGCCGATCCTGGCGTATCTGCCGCGCGCATGGTCTGAATTGCAGCTTCTGTGGTCCGAGGTTTGGCGCAAGTACTGGCGCTTTCCCCTGCTGGCAATGCCGAGCGACATGATTAATGCTTCGGCGGCTCAGTTGCCGGTGATTGTGCTGGCAGCACGCTACGGCGGGGAGGTGGCAGGCTGTTTTGCGCTGGCCTCCAGAACCCTGGGGGCGCCGTTGGCAGTGCTGGGTGCCGCCGTTCGCGACGTGTTCATCCGTGATGCCGGGCTGGAAATGCGTACACACGGCCATTGCAGACAGGTCTATCGTCGGACGTTCCGTATTTTGGCGCTGTTGTCTTTTTGTCTTGTGCTGGTCACGGTACCGTTGGCTGAGCCCGCCTTCACCCTGGTGTTCGGTGAGCCTTGGCGTTTGGCTGGGGTGATGGCCATTTGGCTGGTTCCGTTATTTGCATTGCGTTTCATCGCCAGTCCCCTGAGTTATACCTTCTTTCTGGCGCAAAAGCAGAAGGTGGATCTGATTTGGCAAAGTGTTTTGCTGGGGATGGTGATCGTAGTTCTATATGGCTTCGATTCCTACCGTCTTACGCTGATTGCCTATGGTGCTGGTTACGCGGGGATGTATGTGGTGTATCTGATGTTGTCCAGCCGATATGGCGGCAGGCAGACTGCAGGTGCCGGGGCTTGAAGACAAAGGTCACGCTGATCGTGAAAATAATCTCTGTGCTTGATTATGGCTGCGGCAACATCCGTTCCGTCATCCGGATGTTGGAGAAGGCAGGTGCTTCGGCCAATCGCGTGTCGACGCCGGAAGAGGTGCGCGAGGCGCAAGCGCTGGTGCTGCCTGGAGTCGGCGCTTTTGATCATGGGATGGGTGCGCTGATGGAGCGTGGCCTGGACCGTGCTTTGAATGATGCCGTCAATAACCATGCGATGCCTGTGCTTGGCATCTGCCTGGGGATGCAACTGATGTGCCGGGGCAGCGAAGAAGGCCGGCTTCCGGGGCTAGGCTGGTTCGATGCGCAGGCTACACGGTTTCCCGACCCGGGGCTCACGCGGCTGCCTGTGCCGCACATGGGCTGGAATACCTTGCGCATTACAAAGCAAAATGCCTTGCTGTCCGCGGATGAGTCTGATCAGCGATTTTATTTCGTGCATTCGTATCGCATTCAGTGCAATGATCCGGGAGACGTGGTGGCGACTTGCGAGTACGGCGACGACTTCGTTGCCGCGTTTTCGAAAGCCAATCTGTTCGGCGCACAGTTCCACCCGGAGAAAAGCCATCGGTTCGGACTGACCATGATGCGTCGTTTCGTGGAGTGGGTTCATGCTGCGGCATAGGGTCATTCCCGCACTATTGCTGCGTCAAGGCGGACTGGTCAAGACGCGGCGTTTCAAGGACCCTGTCTACGTGGGCGATCCTACCAACGCCATCCGCATCTTCAATGAGAAAGAAGTCGATGAACTGATGGTGCTGGACATCGAAGCGACCCGATCCGGCAAAGGGCCTGATTTCAGTACGATCGAGTTGTTTGCGGGGGAATGCTTCATGCCCCTGGCCTATGGCGGAGGTATCCGGACCCTGGATCAAGCCGCCCGGATATTCGATCTGGGTGTGGAAAAGGTCTGTCTGCAGACCGCTGTCCTGTCGGATTACGATCTGGTGACTCGAATTGCCAGCCGTTATGGCAGTCAAAGCGTCATTGTTTCCATTGATATTCAGCGGGATTGGCGCAAGCGGCCGCACTTGTATAGCAGCAGCGCGGGAAAGCGGTTATCGCTGGACTGGCTGGGTCATGCGCAGCGCGTGATCGAGGCTGGCGCGGGCGAAATTCTGCTGAACGACGCAGATCGGGACGGCATGCGGGCAGGCTACGACACGGATCTGGTTCGACACCTTGCACAATCCGTATCGGTGCCTGTCATTGCTTTGGGAGGCGCCGGCAGTCTGGATCATTTACGCGAGGCTGTCTTGGCCGGGGCCTCTGCGGCCGCAGCCGGATCGATGTTTGTTTTTCATGGCCCGCACCGGGCCGTTTTGATTACTTATCCGCGCTACCAGGATTTGGAGCGCATTCTGGACGTTTCAGCATGAGCAGACCCTATCAGATGTGTACCCGATGTGTGATGGACACCAGCGCGGGCGACATCCAGTTCGACGCGCGGGGCGTGTGCAATTACTGCACGACATTCCTGCAGCATTCCGGCCACATAATTCATGCCGAGCCCGCAGAGCGGCAGAGTCAGTTGAATGCCTTCGTCGAACGAGTCAAACGCGATGGCCAAGGCAAGCGATATGACTGTGTTGTCGGTGTTTCTGGCGGGGTGGACAGTTCCTGGGTGCTGGTGCGCGCGGTAGAACTCGGTCTGCGGCCGCTGGCCGTCCACATGGACAACGGCTGGAATTCTGAATTGGCCCAGAACAACATCGCCAATCTGGTGCAGGGCCTGGGGGTGGATCTGCATACCCATGTGATCGACTGGCCTGAATACCGGGCGTTGATGCAGGCATTCTTCGATGCCGACGTGATCGACGTCGAACTGCTGTACGACAATGCCATGCTGGCGGTGAACTACCAGCAGGCGACCCAGCATGGTGTGAAATGGATTCTGTCCGGATCGAACCAGGCAACCGAAGGTCTCAGTATTCCCAAATCCTGGAACTGGTTCAAGCACGATCGGCGCAACATCCGGGCCATTGCCAAAGCGCATGGAAATGTGAAGATCCGGACATTGCCCACCTTCGGTACCCTGCAGTATGTCTGGGCTGAGTTCGTGCGGCGGATCAAATGGACCCAGATCCTGAACCTGATGGAATACAACAAGTTCGACGCCATGCGCGCCTTGCAGGAATCCCATGGCTACAAGCCGTATCCCTATAAGCACTATGAATCCATCTTTACCCGGTTTTATCAGGGCTATCTGCTGCCGCAGAAATTCGGCGCGGACAAGCGCCGGGTGCATTTCTCGACCCTGATCGTAGCCGGGCAGATGACACGCGAAGCTGCAATCCAGGATCTGGAGAACATTCCGTATCCTAGCCAGGCTGATCTGGACAATGATCGCCAGTATTTTCTGAAAAAAATGGGCTGGACCGAAGCCCAACTGCAGGACTATCTGAGCCGGCCCGAGCGTCCCCATACGGCCTACCCCAGTGAAATAAAACTGTGGAACCTGCTGAAAGACATCTATCTGAGGTTTCGCCGATGAAACTGCTCACAGTCATTGGCGCGCGGCCTCAGTTCATCAAGGCCGCCACGGTATCGCGTGCGTTGGCCGCACATTATCCTGACTCGCGCGAGATTCTGGTCCATACCGGGCAGCATTACGACGCCAATATGTCCGACGTGTTTTTCGATGAGCTCGACATCCCTCGACCGGGCCATCATCTGGGGATCGGTGGCGGTTCACATGGGCAGAATACCGGCCGCATGCTGGAAAAACTGGATGCCTTGATGATTCAGGAAAAGCCTGACCGGGTTCTGGTTTATGGGGATACGGACAGCACGCTGGCCGGTGCCCTGGCTGCCGCCAAGCTGCACATTCCGGTGGCGCATGTCGAAGCGGGGCTCAGGTCTTTCAATCGCCGGATGCCTGAAGAAATCAATCGTGTCCTGACGGATCACGTGGCCGACCTGTTGTTCGCGCCGACTCAGCTTGCGCTGCGCAATCTGCAGAAGGAAGGCATTGCGGATTCAAAGATCCACGTGGTGGGTGATGTCATGTACGACGCCGCCCTGTACTACAGGCCTCTGGCTAGAAAACCGGCATGGTTCGATGCGCTGAGGGTTGGCGAGTTTGCCCTGTGCACTATCCATCGGGCTGAAAATACGGACGATCCTGAGCGGATGCGAGGCATCCTGGCAGGGTTGGCTGAGTCTCCGCTGCCGGTCGTGCTGCCGCTGCATCCCCGCACCCGGAAACAACTGGCGCAGTTTCATCTGGGCCTGCCGGATACGGTTCGTGCCGTGGACCCCGTCGGGTATCTGGAAATGGTGTGGCTGGAATCCCATTGCCGCTTGGTCGTCACGGATTCTGGCGGGGTGCAAAAGGAAGCCTACTTTCATGGGAAACCCTGTGTCACCTTGAGGGATGAGACGGAGTGGGTTGAGTTGGTGGAGGTGGGGGCGAATGTGTTGGTGGGCACTGATCGGGAGCGCATTGTGGCAGGTATGTCTCAAGTTGATCTGGCTGGATTTGAGGCGAACGAATTGTATGGACAGGGAGACAGCGTGCAGCGGATCCTTGAGCTGCTATTCGTGTGAGCACCATCATGTACGGTCGTGTGACTGATGATTTGCCCCTGAATGATTTTTCGAGGATGCGATGTGCATATTAAAAACCAGGTTCTAGGTAATGCTCTTATATATCTGGTTGCCAATGTTTTTAATGCTGCTATTCCCTTTATTTTGCTCCCGATTTTGACACGGGTTCTATCGCCGTCAGACTATGGCGTAGTATCGATGTTCCTGGTAATGCTCAGCATTTTTAGTGCTGTGGTAGGTTTGAGCATGAATGGAGTCATCAGCATACGCTACTTCCAGTTAGGTCGTGCCCAACTTGCAGAGTACATTAGTACGATCACAATTATGTTGGTGTTCACTACTTTCGTGTCAGTTGCTGCGGTTATTCTGGCGGGTGACTGGATGGCTTCTACCACAGGCGTTCCAGTTGGCTGGCTAATTATTGCTGTGATCGTTGCGGGGGTTCAGTTCGTTGTCAATATCAAGCTTACGCTTCTGCAGGTAGAAGGAAAAGCGAAGAAATTTGGGGTTCTTCAAGTTTCTCAAAGCTCAATCAATGCGATAGCCTCTTTATGGCTGGTTTTGATCGCCGGAATGGCTTGGCAGGGTCGGGTGCTCGGTCATGCACTATCGGTAGGCCTGCTCGGGCTTGTTGTCATGTTATGGATGTCACGGGACAAGCTGTTCGTAAAGCCACACGCATGGAGGGAGTATGGCAAAGATGCAGTGCGTTTCGGATTGCCTTTGATTCCCCATGCAATTGGTGGATGGCTGTTGATCGCTGGTGATAGATTCATAGTCAAGGAAAATCTTGGACTGGCCGATACGGGAATCTATATGGCCGCCATGCAGGTTGGCATGGGGCTCCATATGGCGTACGAAGCATTTTTCAGATCATGGCATCCAGCAATAACAAAGAGCGTCATAAAAGATGAAGTGAAAAATCGGAAACTGTTGGTGTTGTCAGTTTATAAAGTCGTGAGTGGCGCGTTTCTTGCCCTTAGCATTTATTGCCTACTTATCTGGTTAATCTATCCTTGGTTGGTTGGGGAAAGGTTCTCTGCAGGAATCTGGATAGCCTTGATATTTGCAGTCAGCGCATTTTTTGGTGCGTGTTATTACTCAACAGCCATATTCATGCATATCCAGAACCGAAATGATCTGCTGGCGATCAATACATTCGTGAGTGGTGGGATTGGATTGGTTCTTTCTTTTATCTTGTGTCGGGATTCTGGTCTAGTGGGTGTGGCTGTAGGAATGCTGATTGGAAAGATTTTGGCATTCATATTTTGCTGGATTTCAGCCAACCATGTATTCCCAATGCCTTGGTTGAGGCCTTTTTCGTGAAAAAGCTATTGATTGTGGGTGACTCCCTCTCGATGTCACGTCATCGTGAGGGGGTTGCTTATGAGCAGATGTATTCGACACTGCTTGCATGCCATCTCAAGAACTGGCTCGTGATCAACGGATCCGTGCGTGCTAATACATCAAGGCAGATAATATCTGAAAACTATCAGGAAGAGTATATTTTGCCCTTGCTTCCCGATGTGGTGGTATTGCAGGTAGGAGTTGTGGATTGTCTGCCGCGTTTGATGTCGAAATACGAACGGCGTATTCTGGGGGTTCTTTCGAGAATTCAAGGCTTTCGTCGCTTGGCAAAATTCTATATCTCGTTTAAGTCAAAGAGAAGGCTATATTTCACCAAAAAAAAACAGATCTCTTTCGTTGGGTCGTCTGAATTCGAGAGCAATATGATGCAGTTTCGTAATCTAATGAGCCGTATTGGTTGCAAAGTGATTGCAATCAATATCCCGCATCCCGGACCGGGTCTGTCAGAACGGACTTTTGGTGTCGGCGAGGCCGTATCCAGATACAACGGTATCATTGATCAGGTTTTTTCGGGTTCGGCGCATGCGGTTGTTGATTTGTACAACATGACAAAATCAAATCCATCCTTACTCCAGGATGATGGTTATCATATTCGATGGGAGTGTCATGAGCTGCTCTATAAAGAAATATTTGAAAATAAACTTCTTCGTGCTTCGATGGAAAATAAAGACCAGATGATTCCGGTGGCTGTTTCGATCTTGCCGAAACCGCATTGAATATTAGGATGTTTCAAATAAATGTTTAAAGAAAAAACCATTCTTGTAACCGGAGGAACCGGTTCTTTCGGGCATGTTTTCGTGTCAATGACTTTGGCTCGCTGCAAGCCAAAAAAGATCATCATCCTTTCTCGGGATGAAATGAAACAATGGGAGATGGCAAAGATTTACAAGTCAGATTCCAGAGTGCGTTTCTTCATTGGTGATGTCCGAGACAAAGATCGGTTGTATCGCGCATTGGATGGAGTCGATTATGTGGTTCATGCGGCCGCGACGAAGATCGTTCCCACTGCGGAATACAACCCTTTCGAGTGCATCAAGACGAATGTCATTGGTGCGATGAATCTGATCGATGCCTGCATCGATCAGGGTGTAAAACGCGTTGTGGCGCTTTCTACTGACAAGGCCAGTAGTCCTGTTAATCTTTATGGTGCTTCCAAATTGGCGTCCGACAAACTATTTGTCGCTGGAAATGCCTATTCTGGAGAGCATGGAACGAGATTTTCTGTGGTGCGCTACGGCAACGTCATGGGGTCGCGTGGCTCTGTAATACCTTTCTTCATGTCTCTTCGAGAAAGCGGAGAGGTACCGATTACGGATGTTCGTATGACTCGGTTCATGATTTCCCTGGAGCAGGGCGTGGAATTGGTATGGCATGCCTTTGATGATATGGTGGGCGGTGAAATCTATGTAAAGAAAATTCCCTCGATGAAAGTCGTGGATCTTGCTCGTGTGATAGCACCGGATGCGGCACATAAAATAATTGGCATACGCCCGGGCGAAAAACTACATGAACAAATGATCAGTGCGGAGGATTCTCTTTATACTTATGAATACCCGGAGCATTATAAAATACTGCCCGCCATCAATGGTTGGAACGATTCACCGGAGCGAATAAAGGGCGGAAGGATTGTGCCAGAGGGATTTACCTATGCAAGTGATACGAATCCAGAGTGGATGCGGCCAGAGACATTGGCCGCATGGGTTGAGAAAAATCTGAATAAGATAGGTAAGGTGTAGACCATTATGATTCCATATGGACGTCAGGATATCAGCCAGGCGGATATAGACGCTGTAGTGGATGTGCTCCGATCCGATTTCCTTACGCAAGGGCCCAGGGTGCCGGCCTTTGAGCAGGCGATAGCTGCAAAGGTCAAGGCGAAATACGCAGTAGCATCCAATAGCGCAACGTCTGCGCTGCATCTCGCTTGCTTAGCGCTTGGGTTAGGTCCCGGAGATCTCTTGTGGACATCGCCTATTACATTCGTGGCGACAGCGAATTGCGCTCTGTACTGTGGGGCTCAAGTCGATTTTGTCGATATTGATCCGTTGACCTACAACATGGATGTCGGTGCGCTGGAGTCCAAATTGATCGAAGCCGATCGAATTGGCCGTCTTCCTAAGATTGTGGTACCCGTGCATCTATCTGGGCAATCGTGTGACATGGAGGCTATTCATGTCCTGGCTGATCGGTATGGCTTCAAAATTATTGAAGATGCTTCACATGCCATCGGTGGAAAATATCAAGGACAGTATGTTGGATTTTGTCAGCATAGCGATATCACTGTATTTAGTTTTCATCCCGTTAAGATAATCACTACAGCCGAAGGTGGTATGGCGACCACCAATAGTGAGGCTCTGGCAGAGCAGATGAAGCTGCTGCGTAGCCATGGAATTACCAGAGATCCTTCCTTGATGACGCATAAACCTGATGGCCCTTGGTACTATCAGCAGATAGCTCTTGGATTGAATTACAGAATGACAGAGTTACAGGCTGCGCTGGGCATAAGTCAACTCGAGCGTCTTGATGAATACGTCACTAAACGCCATGAAGTAGCTCGACGCTATGATCTGGCTTTCGAGGGCCTTCCTATAACTATTCCCGTGCAGCATTCAAGATGCTACTCAGCATATCATCTGTATGTGATTCGATTGCACTTGGAGGATATAAGAATGGCACATGGCGACGTATTTGAAAAATTACGAAGTCAGGGTATCGGTGTGAATCTGCATTATATTCCTGTGCATACTCAGCCTTACTATAGAAGTATGGGTTTCCGTATCGGACAATTTCCAGAGGCTGAAAAATATTATCGTGAGGCAATCAGTTTGCCGATGTATCCAACTTTGTCCCATGACGAGCAGTTGATTGTTCAGAGTGCTGTGAAATCAATCATCCAATAAGACAGAAAGAATTAGGCGTGATCTATAAGACATCATTGTCAGTGAGGCCATAGTAAATGAATAAAAGATACGTTCCGCCTTATGTCATTTTCGAAGTAGCCAACGTTCATGCAGGAGACGTTAACTATCTTGGGCGAATGATCGACGCGTTTTCTCGTGTTGAATACGAGAACAAAGGCATAAAATTTCAAATTTTCTCTCCAGACGGTATAGCGTTGCCCGATTTTGAATGGTATCCGGTTTACAAGGAACTTTGTTTCGACCGGTCGGTGTGGAAAAACATGATCAATGAGACCGCCAAATATGGAGATGCCTGGGTTGACATATTTGATGGCTATGGCGCTATTGTTCTGCAAGAAAATATAGATCATATCGTGGGTATCAAGCTGCAGGCCTCCGTGTTAGAAAATCATGAGATACGCAGTGTTCTTGAGCAGGTCGAGTTTGGAGACCGACGACTGATCATCAATGTATCAGGATTGGCGCTGGATGAAGTTCATGCGGTATATGATTATTTCTCGGGCATAGCAGAAAATGTCATATTGCAAATAGGCTATCAAAGTTATCCCACGAAAATATCCAGTACAGGATTGCAGAAAATTCCAGTTTTGCACGCTGCTTTTCCAGGAGTTCCCCTCTGCATGGCCGATCATGCGGACGCCAATGAAAACTTCGCGCTGGAAGTTCCTGTTTATGCCGCAGTGCTTGGGTGTTCATATATAGAGAAACATTTTTGCCTTGATCGTAAAATGGCAAAGTATGATGGGTTTTCCTCATTAGAGCCAGATCAAATGCGATCTTTATGTGCGTCTTTGAAGAATGCGAGCTTGGCGTCTCACGGATTATTTGTCAGTGACGATGAAAAAGAATATCTCAGGAAGTCCATTCAGATTCCGATAGCGCGTCATGCGATGAACTCTGGCGATCTGATTTCTAAGTCTGACATCATTTTCCGCAGGACAAAGCAAAGCGGTTTGAGTTTCCGTGAAATTCAAGATATTCAGAACCAAAAGCATCTTTTAGCCATGAGCCCAGCAGCCAATGCATCTTTCCACCGAGAGAATTTCCGGCCTGCAAATATTGCAGTTATCGCCGCATGCCGCATGAAATCTTCCCGTCTGCAGCAGAAGGCACTGCTCCCGATTGTTGGTGTTCCTTCGGTTGATCGCTGCTTGTCTCAGTGTCTGGCGATTCCGGCTGTCCATAGGGTGGTGCTGGCCACGTCTGATCTAAAGGCTGATGCTGTCCTGCGTAACCATACACTTAACGGAGCGGTCGACTTCTGGCAAGGAGAGCCAGATGATGTAATCAGCAGATATCTTGGAGCCTGTGAACACTTTAATATCGATGTGGTCGTGAGAGTGACGGCGGATTGTCCTTTGATCCTTCCAGAGATTATTACTTATCTTCTGGAGCAGCATTTTCTCTCTGGCGCTGATTATACGGCAGCCAGAAATGCTGCTGTTGGGACTGCTGGAGAAATCATTAATGTCCGTGCCCTTAAAAAGGTACGGGATTATTTTGGTGTCGCAGAATATTCTGAATATATGACGTGGTATTTTCAAAATAATCTGGATCATTTCAAAATAAATCTAGTGCAATTGCCTCCAAGCCTGGTGCGGGATTACAGGATGACACTGGACTACCAGGAAGATCTTACAATGTTCAATCGCCTCTACGAAAAATTAAATAATGAAAAGAGGTTTTATTCCGCTGATGAGGTATTTGCGGTGTTGGATGGAAATCCAGAAATATCAAAAATAAACGGGCATCTTACATTAAAATATAAAACGGACAAGGATTTGATCGAAACGCTGAATCGGGAAACCAGAATGGAGGCGGTATAAGAATGACCGTTGGTATAGTGTATGTCGTTGATTAAATCGGATTAAGATATTTTGATGAGATTTTAATGAAAAAATTCAAGACTGAACAAGAACATTTTTGGGCAGGAGATTTCGGTGTTGAGTACATCAACCGGAATCAGGGGAAAGAGCTGCTGGCAGCAAATCTAAAATTCTTTTCCAAGGCCCTTAAGAGTGCTAGCGGTTTGCGCTCTTGCATCGAATTCGGCGCAAATATTGGGATGAATGCAAGAGCATTGCAGTTGCTTTACCCGTCTTTGGATATTCAAGGGATAGAGATCAATTCACAGGCAGCCGACCAATTGAGCGTTGTTCTGGGTGAGGATCATGTGCGTAGAACTTCGATTCTTGAGTTTCAGCCGGATCGTAAGTGGGACTTGGTGCTAATAAAGGGTGTTCTCATACATATCGCTCCCGACTCATTGACGGAAGTCTATGACAAATTGGTGGCATCCTCTGAACGATACGTGCTAGTGGCGGAGTACTACAATCCAGTTCCAGTGGCTATTTCATATCGAGGACATGAAAATCGGCTTTTCAAGCGGGATTTCGCTGGTGAGATCATGAGCCGGTATCCGCAATTACAGCTTATTGATTACGGTTTTGCCTATCATCTGGATCCGAGCTTTCCTCAAGATGATATCACTTGGTTCCTGATGGAAAAAAACGGCTGATTTCTAAGGGGGGCTATGATGATTAGATATTGCACGCATTGTGTTATGCCGGATACCAAACCGGATTTGCGGCTTGATGAGCATGGGGTTTGCAATGCCTGCCGCAGTTATGAAATGCGCAATGAAGTTGATTGGGATAGCCGCTATAAGTCGTTGCTGGAAATCCTGGATAAATATCGCAACAAGGGCGGAACCAATTGGGATTGCATCGTTCCGGTTAGTGGCGGAAAGGACAGTACTTACCAAGTTGTCAGGATGCTGCAGCTTGGCTTGAATCCGCTATGCGTGACATCTACAACGTGTGACCTGACAGAGATCGGTCGGAAGAATATTGAAAATATCAAGCAGTTGGGTGTCGATTATATCGAAGTCAGTCCTAATCCAGTCGTTAGGGCCAAGATGAATAGGATCGGCCTGATGCAGGTGGGTGACATCTCTTGGCCGGAGCATGTCGGAATATTCACAATCCCTGTGCGCGCAGCAGTGCAATTCAATGTGCCGTTGATCGTATGGGGTGAAAATTCTCAGAATGAGTATGGTGGTCCGGCTGCCGCAGCTGAGAATAATGTGCTTGACCGCCGATGGCTGGAGGAGTTTGGTGGATTGTTGGGGATGCGGGTTACAGATCTTTTAGGCATGGAAGGGATAGAGCAGAAACATCTCATCAATTACACCTATCCTACCGATGCCGAACTTGCACGCGTTGGGGTAACTGGGTTGTTCCTTGGGCACTATATACCATGGGACGGGCTTTCAAATGCCTTGATTGCCCAAGCCAATGGCTTCACTACCTATCATAAGACGGTGGAAGGATCCATGGTCAGTTATGAGAATCTCGATAACTATCAGACGGGGATTCACGATTATTTTAAATTTTTGAAATTTGGTTTTGGGCGTGCGACTGATCTTGCTTGTCTGCATATCCGCCGCGGTCGCCTCAGCAGGTTGGATGGTTTGGATGCTGTGAAACGCCTGGACGGCAGGTTTCCCTGGGAGTATTTGGGGAAAGGCCTAGAAGATATTCTGAGGCCATTGGATGTCACTGTTGATGAATTTATAAAAATCTGCGACAGATTTACAAACAAAAAACTATTTCAGCGCGACTCGGCAGGTGGCTTGTTGAAAGATCGACATGGCAATCTGAAGAAAATCAATGATGATAATATCCCATGATCATCGGTATAATTGATTATGGTGTTGGTAATCTAGGTTCTCTGGCCCACTCCTTACAGGGGCATGGTGAAGTCCGGCTGTTGGCCAACCCTCTGGATGCTATTCAGGCAGACAGGTTGATTCTTCCGGGTGTGGGGAATTTTTCAGATTGTGCATTACGCTTACATCGGACAGGCTGGTGGAGTGCGTTGCTTGATGCGGTCTTGGGGAGATATCAACCTCTGCTCGGAATTTGCGTGGGCATGCAATTGCTTTGCGATTTGGGGCACGAAGGGGCTGAAGGCTCCGATGATGTAGGTGTCTCAGGTCTTGGATTGATCCGCGGTGAAGTCCGGCATCTTTCTAGTTTGGGCTGCGAGCTTCGAATTCCTCATGTCGGTTGGAATTCAGTAGAACTTCCTTCTGGGTCGACTGGCTTATTTCAGGGGATTCCGAATGGCACGGACTTTTATTTTGTGCACAGTTATGCCTTCGACGTGGTGGATCAGGAAGATATCGTTGCTACCACAAATTATGGTGTGCTTTTGCCGGTGGCGATCCGTAAGGGGCTTGTGTGGGGAGTTCAGTTCCATCCGGAAAAAAGTTCCAAGGCTGGGCAAATATTTTTGAAGAATTTTGTGTTGACAGAAGTATGTTGAAAGTACGAGTGATCCCTACGCTGTTATGGAAACAGTTCGGACTTGTAAAAGGTATCGGTTTTGATAGTTGGCGTCGAGTTGGTTCGGTACTGCCTGCCATTCGGGTGTACGCAGCTCGGGAAGTTGATGAGCTTATTCTCGTTGATATCGCGGCGCATCAACCTGGCAATGAGTTGGATTTTGACTCAATCGAAGATTTGAGCCAGGATTGCCACATTCCACTGACTATTGGGGGTGGAGTGCGGCATCTCGATCAGGTTTCCGCGCTTTTACGTGCGGGTGCAGATAAGATAAGCATTAATACTGCGGCATATGATTGTCCTCAACTGATTCCCCAAATTGCGCGTCGGCATGGGGTGCAATGTATCGTGGCAAGTGTTGATGTTCGTGTTGATGATAGAGGAAATTGGAAGTGCTTCAGCCATGCAGGTACTCGGCCAACGGGTCTATATGCCGTTAAATGGGCTCGTCAATTGGAAGCCATGGGGGCTGGTGAGATACTGATTACTTCTATTGATCGGGATGGCACAATGGCGGGTTATGATCTTGGCCTGATTGAAACCATAGCGAGTGCGGTCAATATCCCTGTAATCGCGTCCGGTGGGGCTGGTTCGTATCAACACATGGTTGATGCGGTGGTGCAAGGCGGTGCGGCGGCAGTGGCTGCCGCCAGCATGTTTCATTTTACTGAGCAAACCCCAGCTGGCGCCAAGAGAGCGCTGGCCGACGCTGGCGTTCCTGTCCGTTGGCCATTGGATGTGTTCGGCGATACGAGTTGAGTGATGCGAACCGCGGTCTTTCGAGCTGATGCATCAGTACAAATTGGGACAGGCCATGTTATGCGTTGCTTAACATTGGCTGATGCTCTTCGCTCTAGGGGAATCAGTTCGACATTTATCTGCCGTGATCATCCAGGCCATTTGGCGACCGTGATCCAGGCACGCGGTTATTCTGTAAACATGTTGCCGGCGCCTGCTGGATGGCGAGAGGACGCTCAGCCAGGGCACCTCGCTCATTCGGCATGGTTGGGTTCTACCCAGGCGATGGATTCTGCAGCATGCCGTCCTCTGCTCGAGGACCTGCGTCCCTATTGGCTGATTGTGGACCATTATGCGCTGGATGAATATTGGGAGATGTCGCTACGAGATTGTTACGCGCGTCTTCTTGTGATCGATGATCTGGCCGATAGGCGCCATCAGTGTGACGTGTTGCTGGATCAGAATCTTGGGCGCACGGAAGCAGATTATCTAAATCTGACCCCGACGCAGTGCCGGAGACTTATTGGTCCTCACTATGCACTTTTGCGGCCCGAGTTTTCCGCTACACGCAGCTATAGCGTACTCCGTCGCCGATCTATGTCTCTGAAGTACTGGTTAATCACGATGGGAGGGGTGGATTCGGAAAACATAACCGGACGTATTCTGGATGTGATGGCAGGTATCAAGTTGCCTAAGGAGAGCAGAATTACAGTGATCATGGGGGCTAATGCACCACATTCGGCTACTGTGAAACGGCAGGCTGCAAGTATCGGAGTCCCTACCAAGGTTCTTTTCGGTGTAAATGATATGGCTCGGCATATGGCTGAAAATGATCTATGTATCGGTGCGGCAGGCGGTACTGCTTGGGAGAGGTGCTGCTTAGGTGTGCCGACATTGTTAGTAGTATTGGCAGAGAATCAAGTATCCGGAGCAAATGCAATAGTGAAGGCTGGCGCTGCGGAATTACTTGCCGTTGACCGGATCGGACTTGATTTGCCGCAGTGGATTCGTGATTTTCAAGAGAACCCAGAGCGCCTTGAGCGCATGAGCCAAGCAGGGCTTGCAATGATTTCAGGGACAGGTGCGGAAGATGTGGCTACCTTCCTCGCATCAGGAGAGCATGCCAATGGCCGATAGGCGAATTCGAGCAATGATTGAGTCAGATTTAGAGCAAGTTCTAAGTTGGCGTAATCATCCGGACATCCGAAAGCATATGTTTACACGTCAGGAAATAAGTCAATCGGAGCATCAGGCATGGTTCACTGGGCTTCAGCGCGATCCTCTGAGGTGTGCTTTATTGTACGAGGAGGATGGGTTGCCGCTTGGTGTCATAACACTAAGGCGCCTGCAGGGGATGTCTGTAGCAGAGTGGGGATTCTATCGAGATCCCGCTGCCCCGAAAGGAACAGGATTTCCGATGGGTGTTTTGGCCCTAGACCATGCATTCAAATTTCTTGGATTGCATAAAGTGTATGGGGAAGTCATTGGTAGTAATGTTGCTTCCATCGGGTTTCATAGGAGGCTAGGCTTTCTTCAGGAAGGATTGCTACGGGATCATTTCGAAACGAATGATTGCTATGAGGATGTCTTGTGCTTCGGGATACTGGCGGAGGAGTGGAAATCCATGAGGAAACAAAAGCTATGAAGAAACATGCATCATTTATGATAGACGGACGCATGGTTGGAAAGGATCATCCGCCTTATATCATTGCTGAAGTTTCTGCGAATCATAATGGAAGTCTTGAGAGAGCAACACGCATCATTGAACATGCAAAGGAAGCGGGTGCCGATGCTGTCAAGTTGCAGACCTATACTGCCGATACGATCACCTTGAATTGTGATACTGAAGCATTTCAGATTAACGGTGGGCTCTGGAATGGCAAGACGCTCTATCAGCTCTATCAAGATGCACATATGCCGTGGGAATGGCATCGTCCGCTGTTTGATAGGGCTAGAGAGTTGGGGATCACAATATTTAGTAGTCCATTTGATAATAGTGCAGTCGACCTATTGGAGAATCTGGGGGCGCCGGCATACAAGATCGCATCATTTGAGGTGGTGGATTTGCCTCTGATCAAGTATGTGGCAAGCACTGGGAAGCCGATGATAATTTCTACAGGCATGGCGGATATGGCTGAGATTCAAGAGGCTATCGATACTGCTTATGATAATGGATGTAAGGATGTGGCCATTTTACATTGTGTCAGCGGATATCCCGCACCCGCTTCAGATTACAATTTAAATACAATATCAGACATGGCGCGGCGTTATGAGGTGGTGACCGGGCTGTCGGATCATACGCTGGATAATGCTACTGCCATCGCTAGCATCGCGCTGGGGGCCTCTATTATTGAGAAACATTTCACTCTTGATCGGAAGGGTGGCGGTGCCGATGATAGTTTCTCCTTGGAGCCACATGAGCTCGCCGTATTATGCAGGGATTCTAAAACTGCCTGGTCAGCTCTGGGAAGTATTGATTATGGACGAAAGTCCAGTGAAAAAGATAATGCCAAATTTCGGCGCTCGCTTTACTTTGTTCGGGCGTTAAGGGCAGGAGATATTGTTACGGATCAGTGCGTCAGAAGTGTTCGTCCTGGCTATGGTTTGGCGCCGAAGCATCTAAGCGAGGTTATTGGCCGCCGTGTCTGCCGTGATATTGAGCGATGCGAGCCTGTTAATTGGGATGCTTTTGGTGATGAATGATGGTCAGTATGGGCTCATTGGGAGGCTTGCTGAGGACTTTGGGTCGCCCAGGCGCTAAGGCGCTTCCATCCAAGGTTGATGTTTTGCTGGTTCGGCACGACTTGGATTGTGGATATTCTTACAATGGACTTGCGTATTCCCATATTCTAGATAGCGTCTCAGATGTTCTGAAAGATCTTGGGAAGACTTGCTGTACGGTAGCGTCGCCTTATAGCTTTTTAGTGGGGGAGAAGGCGTATGGAAGTCCTTTCTGTATAAATAGAGCGTACGCATTTGCTACTATTTTCTCCAAGCTTAAATTTGGCGGCGATCGAGTAAGATCAAACATATATGCAAAGAAAAACGTATGGCGAACAGTGATCGAAGCTGTTTCGCCGAGAGCGATTATTGGCATTGCTCCGGGGCCCGAACTTTGCTGGGCAGCAAATGAAATGTCGGTTCCTGTGTACGATGTCCAGCATGGAGTCATTAATGAGGGGCATGTTGTATACAAGGAGATACTAAGAGATGGTCCGGATGAGTATGTGCCTTCTGGTTTTCTGTGTTGGGATCGTACAGCAGCGGATACCCTTGAATGGGCTCGTAAGCGTGGACGGGAAGTACATGTCATAGGAAATCCGTGGTTTCAACGATTTATCCATCGAAGAGAAAGTGATTCGCTTGTTGAAGAGGTGTTATCTGACTGCATGCCTAGTTTGGTTGGTAAAAAAACCATTCTTGTGACGATGCAATGGGGTTTGCGAGCATTTTTTAAGGATCCAGACTATTATGAGTTTCTTCCAGAGGCTCTAATTCAGGCCATCAACGCATCTAAGAATGAATACAATTGGTGGTTGAGACTCCATCCTGTGCAGGTTCGTAGCGGAATCAAGGGCAAGGTAGTGTCCTTTTTAGAGCGCTCTTTTGGCAAGGAGGGAGCTGTTTGTTGGGAGTTGCCTACATCGCTGCCGTTGCCACTGATATTGGCGAAATGTGATTTACATATTACTGATTGCGGTTCGACGACAGTTGAAGCTGGGTGGTATGGAATTCCGACGGCCTTATTAAATGATCGCTATGAAAATGGAGGGATACTTAAGAAGTATTTTCTACCAGAACGGTCGTGCGGCTTGGCAGTCTGTGTTTCACAAGACGTATCTCATATCTTGGAATGGGTGAGTTCTTACAAGCGTTCTAAAAACGGCACATGGAAGGGTGGAGATGTTCGCGATGTTTTATCTGGCATCGTCTCTGGCTAGTGGATTCAGTCGAATTAAGTAATTGTTGTTTTCTTATTTTCTGTGTTGTGACAAATCTCACGTAGAAATTATCCGATATTGATCGGTATATTTACTGAGCCGTGACGGAGGTAAGTTGGTTTTAGCCGGTGAGAGCAAAGAGATCTGAAATGCGCATATTAGAAATATTTCTGTTTTATACAGAAAATGGACAATAAATGTCAGAAATTGCGTTCCTTCTATTTTGTGGAAGAAAATTTGGCGGTATGGAGCGTCGCTATGCGAGGCTTGCTGGATCTCTTCATGATCAAGGTGTGGAAGTGACTGTGATCTGCACGCATGATGCATTGCTTGGTATGCGTGATCTAAATATCGCTTTTCCACAATCATCCTTTAGATTGATTGATTTTGGATGGAGATCTATTCCCGTTTTCTTTCGTAAAATAAATAGAGCGTTGGGAATTATAAGAGCGCTGTATTTAATTAGATCTGCTCAATATAAGCATGTGCATATCATCGCTAATCCTGGATTCCTTGTGTATCTATATGCGGCTCTGGGCCGTTTTTTGCCGCTGTTCTCATTTTCTGTTGTTGACTCTAGGTTGGGGTTTAATGCAGGTTGGGTGCGGCGTGCTGTTAAAGCGGCATATTCTGTAGACTGTCTGTCTGATTCTATAGGGAAGGATATACGTTGCGCATGTGAAAATGAAACAGACAAGAGAAAAGTCCATGTTTCCCCGTGCAGTTTCACTGATTTTTCTGAGGTTAAGTTGCGAGATATTAGGGATATAGATGTCGTGATGATGGCTCGTTTTTCTCCGGAAAAAGGCTATGGCCTTTTTTTGAAGGCTGCCCCCAATCTTCCAGAAGGGTTGGAGATACATTTGTGTGGCTTTGGTTCTAATCCGCCCATTACAGAGCGCGCCAAGGTGTATGAGTGCCAGGATCCTTTTGATGTCTTGGCGCGATCCAAGATCTTTTTATCGTTGCAGGATAAGGAGAACTACCCATCTCAAGCACTATTGGAAGCCATGGCATCTGGATGTGCTGTGATTGCAACTGATGTCGGGGAAACGAGACGCCTGCTTGATGAGTCTTGCGCGATACTAATAAAACCGGATGCGAGTGCTTTGGCGTCGTCGATTAAGTATCTGCTTGAAAACCCAGCGGAGTGTCGCCGGCTCGGTTCGGAAGCGAGAGCTCGTGTGCTGAGGGATCATACACTAGATCGGTTTTCTGAATACTTCAAGAGAGAGATCATGCATGACAGTGCGTGCGCGTTGGCAGATGTATGATATTTGGAGAACATTCTAAATGTGCGGGTTTGCTGGATTTTTTAGATCCGCCCGATTCGCCGCGGACGACTCAACAGAAATTTTGCTTAAACAGAGCTTGGCTATAAAACATCGTGGCCCTGATAGCGATGGAGTTTGGTGCGATGATGTGACAGGTTTCGGAGTGGCACATAGACGTCTCTCTATCGCAGATCTTTCTCTTGCTGGCCATCAACCTATGGTGTCGCAGTGTGGCCGGTACATCTTGGCATTCAATGGCGAAATCTATAACCATGGGGAGTTACGAAGTCGCTTAGAGCAAGAGGGGCAGGGCGATGCCTGGCGTGGTCATTCCGATACTGAAGCCTTGCTGACTTGTCTTGCACGATGGGGCCTTGAGCGGACTTTGCCGGCGTGTGTCGGCATGTTCGCTTTTGCCTTATGGGATCGACAGAGCCGCACCTTGACTCTGGCCCGAGACCGTATGGGAGAAAAGCCCCTGTATTGGGGGTGGCAAGGCCAGACCTTATTGTTTGGCTCCGAACTGAAGGCATTGCGGGCGCACCCTGATTTTCAGGGGAAGATCGACCGTGATGCGTTGACTTTGCTGTTGCGATACAACTATATTCCTGCTCCGCATAGTATCTATTGTGGTATCCGCAAGTTGCGGGCTGGACATTATGTCGTCATTGGCGAAGGGGATCGGGATGCCATGCCCAGGCCATACTGGGATTACCGGGATGCTGTGCGGGCTGGATTGGAAACCCCCTTTGCTGGAACCGATGCGCAGGCCATAGATGAGCTGGAGGCGCGGTTGATGACGAGCATCCAGGGGCAACGGGTGGCGGACGTCCCCCTGGGTGCATTTCTGAGCGGCGGGATCGACAGTAGCTTGGTTGTGTCGCTGATGCAGCGGCAGGCTTCGCAGCGGGTGAACACTTATGCAATCGGGTTTCAGGATACGGCGTTCGACGAAGCGGTGCATGCTCGTGCTGTAGCGGATCACTTGGGCACGGATCATGCGGAGCTGTATGTCACGGAACAGGACGCTCTGGCGGTTGTTCCGGAGCTGCCCCGCATTTACTGCGAGCCTTTTGCGGACAGCTCTCAAATTCCCACCTTTCTCGTCAGCCGGATGGCGCGCCAGCATGTAACAGTGGCCCTCAGTGGGGATGGCGGTGATGAGTTGTTTGGGGGATATACACCGTATCAGTTCATGCCCAGACTTTGGCGCTGGCTTCGGATGGTTCCTGCGCCTTTGCGCCAGGGCGTTGCGTCTATGCTGGCGCCGTTGCCAGTTCCTCAGCGAATCGAAAAACTATTAGCAATCCTGGGCGCCGCCAATCGGGAAGATTTATATTTGCGCGTGCGTAGCCATTGGATGGATACGGAGTCGGTGGTTCTGGGCGCGAACGAGCCGGATTCCTTGCTGCGTAATCCTAACGCATGGCGTTTTGTGGAGTCGTTCGAGGCGTGGATGATGTCCCTGGACGCCTGTGGCTACATGCCTGACGACATCCTGGTCAAGGTTGACCGTGCAGCGATGGCCAATAGTCTGGAAACGCGGGTGCCGTTGCTGGATCATCGTGTGGTTGAGTTTGCCGCACGATTGCCGCTTTCGATGAAAATCCGGGACGGTCAGGGGAAGTGGGTTTTGCGGCAATTGCTGCATCGTTATGTGCCGCAATCTTTGGTTGATCGGCCAAAGGCGGGTTTTGCGGTGCCGCTGGGTAGTTGGTTGCGAGGCCCATTGCGTGAATGGGCTGAAGATCTGCTGCGAGGATCCAGGTTGAGGGAAGAAGGCTATTTCAATGCGAAAATAATTCAGGAAGTATGGCGGGAGCACCTCGGCGGACGGGTTGATCGGTCGAGCAGGCTGTGGGGCATTCTGATGTTCCAGGCGTGGCTGTCGGGCCAATGACAGTTGCCGTGCGGATCGTGTAGTTCCGTGTCGTAATCAAAACTCAAAACAAGATGTCTACTGTATTGAAATACCGCCCGGAAATTGATGGTCTGCGCGCGATTGCGGTTTTGTCCGTGATTCTGTTTCATGCTGGCGTGCCGGGGCTTTCTGGTGGGTTTGTCGGGGTTGATGTTTTTTTTGTGATCAGTGGTTATCTGATCACTGGGATCCTGCTTAGGGAGCTGAACGCAGGCACGTTTTCCCTCGTGACTTTCTACGAGCGGCGTGCCCGGCGGATTTTGCCTGCCTTGTTCCTGGTCTTGCTGGTGTGCATCCCCTTTGGCTGGTTCTTGATGGATCCCTATGCTTTCTGGCGACTGGGCCAGGGGCTGATGGCAGTGACGGTCTTTGTGTCCAATATCTTGTTTTGGCGAACGACGGATTATTTCGCTGCGACGTTGGAAAATCCCTTGCTCCATACATGGAGTTTAGGAGTAGAAGAGCAGTTTTACATTTTCTTTCCATTATTTCTTTGGCTCGTTTGGCGTTATGCGCGCGCCTGGCTGTGGCTGTCGATTCTGTCGGTGGCAGTGGCTTCCTTGGCAATCAGTCAGTGGGGTGTTCAGACAGGGCGTCTGGTCGCTGCTTTTTATCTGATTCCCTCTCGTGCCTTTGAGTTGTTGTTGGGTGCTTTGGTCGCCTTGGCGGCATTTCGGGGTCGAATTCCGAACCTGAGTGTATGGTTTGCTGAATCACTGGCCTGGATAGGGCTGGGGGCTGTTGTTTGGGCCGTTGTGATGTTTAGTGGGGGTACACCTTTCCCGGGCTGGCATGCCTTGGTTCCGTCCTTGGGTACGGCAATGATTCTGGCATTTGTGCGGACGGATGGAGTGCTGGGGCGCGTGTTGTCGTGGCGAGTGATAGTGGGACTTGGGCTGATCTCCTACAGCGCCTACTTGTGGCATCAACCGGTCTTTGCCTTTGTGCATATTGCGGGCTGGAGTCCTGGACTGGGACCGAGTCTGGGGTTGGTTGTCGTCAGTCTGCTTTTGGCTTGGGTAAGTTGGCGCTATGTAGAGCGTCCTTTTCGTGATCGGGCATGGATATCCCGGAGTGCAGTATTTCGGTGGGCAGGGGCTCTGTCTGTGAGCATGTTGGGCGTCGGTGCCTGCTTGATTGCGACACAAGGGGTTTCCAGCCGGTATACCGCTGAAGAGATGGCGTGGTGGCGCTATGCTGATATTGGCTTGCAGTCAGGCTATGTCGTCGAGCGGTTTGATGCTCATGCGGGCGTCTTTGCGCCCGGGGCTGAGCGGAAAATTTTGATTCTAGGAGACAGCTACGCCCAGGATTTTGTCAATATGGTGTACGAGGCGGGTGTCTGGACAGACGCGCAGATCCGGACAATCTACATTCCCACCATTTGCCAGATGTCCTATGTCGAGGAGGATGTCAGCGTGAATATTGCTCCCATCAATAGACCGGCCTGTGCTAGAAACTCGACCATCCGGTCATCGATGCCGCAAATCAGAGAAGCGGATATTGTCGTGATGGTGTCGAGTTGGCAATCTTGGTCTGCTGAGTTGATGCCGAAAACGATTTCCAACATGAATTTACGCTCGAACCAGCATCTGTTTGTAGTCGGGCCGAAGAACTTCGGTGAGGTGAGTATTCACCGGCTTCTGGCTTTGGGTAAAGATAGTCGCGCCACATTGCGTAATAAGATAAACTCCGAGGTGTTTCGGGCTAATGCTATCTTGAAACATGGTTTGCCAGCCGAGGTCTTCGTTGACCAGATTGAAATTATATGTGGCCCGGATGGACGCTGCCCACTGGTAACGGAGCATGATGGGTTGATTTCTTATGATGGTGGGCATTTGACCCGGGAGGGTGCCGAATATATTGGGAAACGGATTTTTGCAGAGTCTGGTTTGCGGTTAGCGCGATGATTAGACAGAAAGCAAAGTCCGTATTGTTTGTCACCACGACGCTGGGAACAGGGGGGGCGGAACAGATGCTGCTCAAGATCCTGCAGCGGCTGGATCGGGACCAGTTCAACCCTATGGTGGTTTCCCTGCTTGATGAGGGTACTGTAGGCAAGAAGATTAAAGCACTTGGGATTCCGGTTATCTGCTTGCGAATGGACCGTCTGTTGCATATATTGGTGGCGCCTTTTGTTCTGGGCCGCTTGATTAGGCAGCATCGTTTTGATCTTATCCAGGGGTGGATGTATCACGGTAATCTGCTGGCGTGGCTGGGTCGTTTCCTTGCAAATAGTCATGCTCCTTTGAGCTTCGGTGTTCGACAAAGCTTTTATGGACTGTCCCGCGAGCGATTCAATACACGGTGGGTCATCCGTGCGAATGCATGGCTGTCGACGCGGGTGCAGGGCTGCATATTTAACAGCTTTTTCAGTCTCGAAACTCATCGGAACTTTGGTTTCGATGGAAATGGCATGCGAGTTATCCCCAATGGGTTCGATATTAAGTCTTTTGCCCCATGCCCTGAAAAAGGAGCCGCTGCGCGTGCCGCTTTGGCGATAACGGATGAACTGGTCGTTGGAATGGTGGCGCGATTCCATCCTGTTAAGGGACATCATGATTTTCTGCGAGCTGCGAAAGTTGTACACCAGCGCCACCCGGATGTTAAGTTTTTGCTCGCTGGGACTGGCATGACAGAAAAAAGCTCGCAATTGATGGCGTGGATCAATGAATTGGGGATTGCCGAAGCTGTGCTGTTATTGGGAGAACGATCTGATATATCAGATTTGAACAATGCTTTTGATATCGCTTGCCTGGCATCAAAAGCGGAGGCCTTTCCAAATGCGATAGGTGAATCGATGGCGTGTGGAGTTCCTTGCGTTGTGACTGATGTCGGGGATTGCGCTGATATCGTCGGGTCGACAGGGCGGGTCGTTCATGCAGGAGAGCCGGAATTATTGGCGATGGCAATGCTTGAATTGCTGGAAATGGCGCCGGAAGACCGCCAATCTTTGGGGCGCGCTGCGCGGCAGCGGGTCATGGAACGATTCGATATGGATCGTGTTGCGCAGCATTATGGAGAATGCTTCCACGCGCTAGCTTCAAAAGCAAAGGCATGATGAAAAAAAAGGCTAAGACGGTGAGTTGTATGCAAGCGAGTGGGCGCGAGGCATCCACGGCGCGACATCTGAAAATGTCATCCTTGATTGATTCATTCTCTGGTGTTGCGTTGGCACTCATCCTGCAGACTGGCTGGCGGTTGCCTGTAGGTGTAGGAGTGGGCGAAATGATCCTGTCGACCACCATGTTGATGGGCTTTATTGTGACAGCATTGACCTGGAAATCCAGAGAGGGATTCGCGTTTCATGGCGTACGGCATTGGGGGCCGCTACTGATTACCGGGTATCTGATTGTTGTGCTTTTACCGCGAACCTGGCATTTCTCATCGATTAATCTGATAGGGAGTTCGATGAGGGATTGGGTTGCTTATGCGTTTAGTTTGGTGTTCTTGTGCAGCATCGCTTTCCGCCCGACGAATTATCGTCGCATGGCGGTCTCGTTGATTGCCGGATTGTTGCTGCTTTGGATTCTGGTTCTTATATTTGGATCTTCGGATGAGGTGTGGTACCTGGCGACGCGTTTCAGGGGAGGGGCGCTTAACCCTAATCAAGTAGCTTTGTACGTGCTTTGCAGCTTGCTTTTGCTGTTGGTTTATATACGACATGTACCGTTGATTTTCTCGGCGCTGCTGGGGCTGGCTGTTTTTGGATATCTGGCGCAATCGAATGCAGCCAAGGTTTCAATGGCTGTTTTTGTATTGGCAGGCAGTTTTGCTATTTTTATGCCGTATTTGAAATTTAGGGTGCGCCTGTTGTGGTTTTTGCTGGCCATGGGGTTGGTTTGGCTGTTTTGGGGGCACGAGCTTATCAGTAAAATGGAGGCGCAGTGGGCCGCGGTCGATTATGGAAATGCTCGTCAGTTGCTTTTTTTCCATGGAATCGATGCTTGGCTTTCTTCGATACCGAGTTTTCTATTCGGATTTGGGGCCGGTAGCTATTCAGGCATGGGCGCTCCATTTCAAGGCTCGGAAGTGCACAATACGGTGATCGATGCGCTGACAATTGGTGGGTTTCCGATGTTGTTTGCGGTCTATCTGTTTCCAGTGTGCGCATGGTTTCTTGCCTATCGGCAGGGGCGCATCTTGATTTTCAGTGCGTTGTCGGCGGTTATTGTCTTTTCTTTCTTCCATTACGTGGCTCGACAACCAGTTTATTGGCTGGCAGGGTATGGTGTATTGGCATACCTGGTTGAGGCTGGACGCTTGGCAAAACCGAAGCACGCCGGGGTTTATCGAGAGGAAGATGGATCCAGGCTGAAGGTGCTGTTTATCAGCTATTTCTTCCCACCTTACAATGCGATCGGTGCAGTACGCACTGGCAAGATGGTGCGGCGATTGCTGGATGCCGGACATGATGTGCGGGTGATCTCCGCAGGTCGCCAGGGTCTTCCGCAGACTTTGAGCATGAAAATGCCGGCGGGGATCGTGAACTACACCGACTGGATCGATGTGAATATGTTTATTGCTCGCGCGTTGGGCAAAGGCACGATAGCCAAGGCTAAGTCTACCGCCACAATGCCGAACCTCCAGACGGGGTGGTTTTCTCGGCTAGTCAGCGCGGCTGGGCGCTTTTATGTGTCCTGGATGTATGTGCCAGATCGGTATATCGGTTGGTTTTTCTTTGCGCGCAAGGCCTGTCAACAGACCATCGACGAAGGATGGCGGCCCGACATCATTTATGCATCTGCCACACCCTATACGGCCTTGATGGTGGCCTCCAGTATCGGGCGACGTTATCACATTCCATGGGTGGGTGAGCTGCGGGATCTTTGGACGGATAATCCATATGCACATCACCGGGCTTTGTCACGATGGCTGGAACGCCGGACCTTGCGGACGGCCTCCGCATTGGTGACAGTGTCCGAGCCGCTGGCCAAGGTCTTGTCTGACAAGTATCAAAGTCCTTGCCACGTCATCATGAACGGATTTGATGAAGAAGATTTCTCAGGGTCTGTGCCTAGGAGGAGTGCGCCAAGGATGGAGAAGAGGCGATTGAGGATCGTATATACAGGGCAGCTATACGCGGGACGACGGGATCCGACGAAGCTGTTTCAAGCTTTGTCGATGGACCGCTCTCTGGTGTCAAAGATGGACGTGAGGTTTTATGGCCCGAATCTGGCATGGGTGGCGGATCTCGCAGCGGAATATGGCGTACAAGACGCTGTCTACGTGCATGAGCCGATCACGCGTGAGGAGGCCATCAGAGAGCAGCAAGAGGCGGATGTGCTGTTGTTGCTAACCTGGGATGATCCTCGGGAAAAAGGGGTGCTGACAGGAAAGCTGTTTGAATACATTGGTGCGGGCAGACCGATCCTGGTTCTGGGTCATGTCGATGGCGATGCGGCTGCCCTGGTACGCAGAGAGGGTTTCGGGATGGCTTCCAGCGATCCAGCGGAAATCATTGGGTTTTTGTCCGAATTGTTGTCGAACCCCGGGGCAGGTGTGCGCTATGATCGCGCGTTCCGTGATCGGGCCGGGGCGTATGAGCGTGGGCAACAGGTGGAGAGACTCGTGAGCGTATTTCGAGCGGTTCGAGTCTCGGAGGATGTGCAAAGGTAGATAGATGAAGATGGCTACACGAGTCCTGCTCGCAGCAGGGCTGATCACGGCAACAATGACCAAGCTGCGTCATTCCGGGACTCCCTTGGGAGTGGGCGAGGTGTTGTTGTTGCTGTTCATTCTGGCTGTGTTGCCGGGATGGTTGCGAGAGGTTTTTCGGCATCGACTGGATGCGAAGCCATGGCGGCACGTATCTTTGATAGGGTGCTATGCCGCTTTGTTTTTCATGCTGATGGTGGGATGTTGGCAAGGGAATCAGTCGGGCTTGACTCCCTATGCAGGGTCGGTTCGTGACATGCTGGCCTATGCGTTCTGTTTTCTGGTGTCCGTCGGAATCGTTGTGAATAGTGATGGGCCGGGTGATGTGGCGAGAACTTTGCGCGATCTGACATGGGTGGGTCTTTCAGTTTCAGCCATCACATGGATTTGGGCGATAGCGTTTGGAGCATTGGGTGAATTCAATCTTTGGTATGGCGGATATGGCGCCAGATTCACCGGCCTCACCATCAATCCGAATCAGAATGCTTTGCTGCTGGTGAGCCTGCCGTTTCTGTTGTTTTTTCTGTTGCGCACTTCAGCAGCAGGCCTTTGGGAGCGGCGATTCGGAATAGCGGTCGGGGCTATTGGGCTGGCTGCGGGTTGGAGTACGGGAAGCGCGGCCTTGCGATTCATCTGGATTGCCCTGATTCCCATGATGATTATGGCGGGAATGTTCTTTCATTCGGAGCTACAGCGTGCGCGGCGTGATTATGCGCTGACCGTTGGTTTGGGTGCCATGCTGATATCCCTGTCGTCTGAGTCAATGTTGTCCAGAGTGCATGAGTTGTTCGGTGATGTACTTCCAGGCACGGGGACGATGAATACGGATCTAATGATGCTGACTGGCGGAGCAGGATGGACGGATCGGCTGATTCTTTGGAAGAACGCTTGGGTGGTCCTTCAGGGTTCACCTGTTTTTGGGTATGGGCCAGGTGCTCTTTCCGGGATGAGCGGGCCTTTCGGAGGTTCCGAAGCACACAATAGCCTGCTTGATTGGATGATGGCGACCGGCTTTCTGGGCGGCGTGGTGTTGACGGCGTTGGTGTCGGTCGTGCTCTGGCGCAGCGCTCGCCAGGGGAGCATCGAATTGTTCTTTGCGTTGTTGGCGCTTTGGGCATTCAGCATGGCCCATCATGTTCTCAGGCATCCTTGGATGTGGGCGATGTGGACGCTTTTGGCTGTGCATGTGGGCGGTTTGCACGGCAGCCGGTCGCGTGCAGGAAGTGTTCTGAATGACGCAAAGGCGGACGTGACATGTGCGGGATAACGGGCTTCTGGCAACCGGGTACGGCTGCGGAGCTGGAGGCGCGCATGCGCCGGATGGCGGATGCCTTGAGCCATCGGGGGCCGGATGATAGCGGCGTCTGGGTTGATCAGGCAGCAGGCCTGGCATTAGGCCACCGCCGCCTGTCCATCGTGGAACTGTCCGCTGCCGGCCACCAGCCGATGCACTCGTCTTGCGGCCGGTATGTGCTGGTCTTCAACGGTGAAATCTACAACCATCTGGATCTGCGGGCTGGGCTCGGTGATACCGGACGAGAATGGCGCGGACATTCAGATACTGAAACCTTGCTGGCGTGCATCCAGTCCTGGGGGCTGAAACGAACCCTGGAGCAGGCGGTCGGCATGTTTGCGCTGGCCTTATGGGATCGGCAACGCCAGATGCTCAGTCTGGCGCGGGACCGCTTGGGAGAAAAACCCTTGTATTGGGGCTGGCAGGGCGACATGCTACTGTTTGGGTCGGAGCTGAAGTCCCTGAGAGCGCACCCAGCTTTCCGGCCAGAAGTGGATAGGGGGGCGCTGGCTCTCTATCTGCGGCACGGTTACGTACCGATGCCGTGGTCGATTTATCAAGACGTGCTCAAGCTGCCGCAGGGCCAGTTCATTGAGATTCCTTTGGGGCAAGGCGTATCCGCAGCGAAGGCAGCGGTGCCGCAAGCGTTCTGGGACTTCAACGAGGTCGTGGCCCGCGGGAAAGCCGATCCTTTTTTGGGCGACGACACGGCGGCCATCGACGCCTTGGAAACGCGGCTCTTGGATACCATAGGGCAGCAGATGCTGGCCGACGTGCCTGTCGGCGCGTTTTTTAGCGGGGGGATCGACAGCACGACGGTCGTTTCCTTGATGCAGAAGCTCAGCGCCAGACCAGTGTGTACCTTTACGATCGGCTTCAGCGGCAGCGAGTATGACGAAGCAGCCCATGCACAAGCCATCGCGGAGCACTTGGGAACGGACCATATGCCGTTGGTCGTGCGGCCGGAAGACGCGTTGGATGTGATTCCCATGCTGCCTCGCATGTATTGCGAGCCGCTGAGCGCGGATTCGCAGATTCCGGTGTATTTGATCAGCAAGCTGGCGCGTCAGCATGTCACGGTGGCGTTGAGCGGCGATGGCGGTGATGAGTTGTTTGGCGGATATAACCGATATCTGGGTGCGCGGCGCGTCTGGTTGCGTTTGCAGTCCATGCCAGGGCCTGTGCGGCACGCCTGTGCGGCGTTGCTGCGCAGCGTATCTCCGGCTGGCTGGGATCGCTTGTTCGCCTTGGCTAAACCGGTATTGCCCGAAAGGTTCAGGCTGGCGATTCCCGGTACCAAGGCCCAGAAATTGGCGGATGTGCTGGAATTGGATACGGAGGTGGAGTATTTCCGCCGTCTCACCAGTCATTGGCAGGATCCTGGACGTGTCGTGCTCGGAGGGAGCGAGCATCCCACCCTGATGACGGCCCCTGCTGCTCAACCACAGGCCGATGGCTTCGAGCATTGGATGATGGCGATGGACGCGCAGACGTTTCTGCCCGACGAAGTGATGGCGAAAGTGGATCGCGCGGCGATGGCTGCCAGTTTGGAAACGCGTGCGCCACTGCTGGATCACAGAGTGGTGGAGTTGGCTTGGCGAATGCCGTTGCGAATGAAGATCCGGAATGGGCAGGGGAAGTGGCTGCTGCGGCAGGTGTTGTACCGGCATGTGCCGCGGGAACTGGTTGAGCGTCCCAAGAAGGGTTTCGGTATTCCGATAGACGATTGGCTTCGGGGGCCCTTGCGGCCCTGGGCAGAAGGCCTGCTGGCGGAGGACCGCTTGCGGGCGGAGGGATACTTCGATCCTGCACCGATTCGCGTACGTTGGCGGCAGCACGTGCAAGGTAGCCATAACTGGCAGTACCAGCTATGGCCCGTCCTGATGTTTCAGGCGTGGCTATCCGATGCAGAGGGGCGCGCATGAAGCTGTTGCTGGTCGGCGGCTTTGCAGAGTCCTTGCTGAATTTTCGAGGAGCGCTGATCGACGATCTGGTGCGAGCTGGGGTAGAAGTCCATGTAGCTGCCCCTGAACTGGGTTGTGGCGGGTGCAGGCAGGCGCTGCTGGATCGTGGTGCGATCCCACATGATATTTCCTCCTTGCGTCGAACGGGCATGAATCCCGTGGCGGATCTTGCGGCGCTGTATGGTTTATGGCGCTTGATGTGCCGCTTGCGTCCGGATGTATTCCTTGGCTATACGATCAAGCCGGTCGTGTATGGCTTGTTGGCGGCGCGGCTCTCCGGTGTGAGAAGACGCTATGCGTTGATCACTGGCCTGGGCTATGCATTTCAAGACCACCCGCACGGCCTGAAGGCTCGTGTGATCGCTGGCTTGGCGCGGGGGCTGTACCGGTTGGCGCTCTTGTCTGCGAGTCGAGTCTTTTTTCAGAACCCGGACGACCAAGCCCTGTTTCGCTCCACCGGCCTCCTGGAGGCCCGGGTTCCGTCCACGGTGATCAATGGTTCGGGCGTCGACATCCATTATTTTAAAGAATGTCAGGTGCCAGATGGAGATGTGACGTTCCTGATGATCGCGCGGTTGCTGGGAGCCAAGGGCGTGCGTGAGTATGCGCAGGCGGCGGGCCAGCTGCGGCGCGAATTTCCGTCCGCCGTATTTCGGCTGGCGGGATGGATAGATGACGGGCCGGATGCCATTCGGGTTGCGGAGTTGGCGGCGTGGGTGGACGGAGGAGCCATCGAATACCTGGGAAGGCTGACTGATGTCCGGCCTGCCCTGCATGATTGCTGCGTATACGTTCTGCCTTCGTACCGCGAAGGGACGCCGCGGACCGTGCTGGAGGCGATGGCAGTCGGGCGGGCCGTGGTTACGACAGACGCCCCAGGGTGCCGGGAAACGGTTGTCGATGGGGTGAATGGCTATCTGGTGCCGGTCGGGTCGGGTGACGGACTCGCGGATGCGATGCGTCGGTTCTTGAAGGAGCCTCTGCTGGCGCGAGAAATGGGTGCGCAATCCCGAAGGATTGCGGAAGACCGATACGATGTGCGGCGGGTGAATGCTGAGATGCTGCGCGGCATGGAGATTGCGTCTTGAAAAGACTGCTGGATGTCATTGGAGCCTGCCTGGGCTTGATGCTTCTGTCTCCTTTGATCCTGGCACTGGCCGGGATGATCCGGTGCCGGCTCGGTAGTCCTGTGCTGTTTCGACAGGTGAGGCCAGGATTGCACGGACTCCCTTTCCAGATGATCAAGTTCCGGACGATGCGCGACGTGGTAGGGCCGGACGGGGCACCCCTGCCAGACCAGTTGCGGCTGACTTCCTTTGGCCGGCTGCTGCGGTCCACCAGCTTGGACGAATTGCCTGAACTGTGGAATGTGCTGAAGGGTGATATGAGCCTGGTAGGGCCCAGACCCCTCTTGATGGAATACCTGCCACTCTATTCGCCGGAGCAGGCGCGCCGCCATGAAGTCAGGCCCGGCGTGACTGGGTGGGCTCAGGTGAATGGACGCAACGCGATAAGTTGGGACGAAAAATTTGCGTTGGACGTGTGGTACGTCGATCATCGGTCCCTATGGCTGGACCTGCGGATTCTGATGTTGACCGTGCTGCGCGTGGTTCGCAGGGATGGTATCAGCGCAACTGATAATGTCACGATGTCAAAGTTTACCGGTGGTGAAGGGGACAAGAAGTAGAATTCTCCATAGATTTACTTGAGGGGCTTTCTAAAGCCTGCGGTTGGTTCGCGGTACCTGACAATAAACTTACTATTCTGAGAATGTTCAAGCCGGAATAGAGTGGTTTGCTGCGAACGAAACCCGACAAAAAAGTGAAACAATTAAAATTTCGTGGGCTGGACGGGATTTTGCATGTTTGTCCATGGAATCGGATCAATGCTGCTGCCGTCGCTGGATGCATTAGCTTGCTATTTCATACGCACAGACATGTTTTGAAATAATAAGTCCGGTAGCCTCTGGCTCTGGTGTTCCACCAGGTGTTGCCATGTATTTCAGAGGGTCCGTCTCTCGTCGCTATCTTAATATCTTGCTGTCTGCCGGGCTTCTGGCAGGCATTCTTGCTTTTGTCCGACCGGTAGATGTGTTGTCTGGCATGGGCAGGTTTCCTCTGGCCACTCTATTGGGTGCGCTGTTCCTGATTGTCGTCAATCAGATCGCGGTTGTCCATCGGTGGACTAGCCCCCTGAAACACCGGACACAGTCACCCTCTTAAAATAGATGGTAGGCATACGACTGTGTTTATGACCAACAGCAAGCAGGAAGTGATGGAATTA